>JGI20158J14315_10002075_pt1 | contig 14205 bp, 14 predicted proteins | sample COG_08_FD_14315 | JGI IMG/M metagenome (IMG submission 14315)
GTTATAAATTTAGCAGCTGGATTAACTCAACTTAATAAAAAAATTTTAGTTATTGATTTAGATCCTCAAGGAAATGCCACAACAGGTCTTGGATTATCTAATGTAGATAACTCGAGTGACACAATCTATGGTGTACTGAATGGAACTAGGGAAATTAACGATATAATCAAGAAGACACAATTTGAAAATTTAGATATTATAACTTCTAATGTAGATCTATCAGGACTTGAGGTTGAAACAGCTGATGACAGTAATAGAGCCTTCATATTAAAGGTTAAATTAAGCGCTTATTTAAACAATTCTACAGGATCATACGATTATGTATTGATTGATTGTCCACCTTCCTTAAGTCTTCTAACAGTTATGGCGCTCGTATGCTCAAACTCACTTCTGGTACCTTTACAAACAGAATTTTTTGCTCTTGAGGGGTTAACCCAACTCATGAAAACTATTGAGAGGATCAAAGTAAACTTAAATCCAAATTTAAAAATTAGAGGGATCCTTTTGACCATGTATGACAAAAGAAATAAGCTTTCATCACAAGTCGAAAAAGAAGCTAGAGATTATTTTAATGAAAAAGTTTACTCAACAGTAATTCCGAGGAATGTAAGATTATCAGAAGCACCTTCTCATGGCATGCCAGTTTTAATTTATGACAAATCCTGTCCTGGAAGTAAATCTTATTTTAGTTTTACCGATGAATTTATAAATCAAGAGTCAACAATTGGGAGTGCCGCTTAATGGATAAAATTAAAAAGGGTCTTGGAAGAGGTTTGTCATCGCTAATTGGTGAAACCAAAGTAGAGGTTCAAAAAAATCAATTACCAGTAAGTGACATAATACCAAACAAATACCAACCAAGAAAAAATTTTGACGAGATAAACTTAGAGGACTTAACAAACTCTATAAAAGAAAGAGGTATAATCCAGCCAATCATTGTTAGAAAATCAAATAATGAAAATTCAAAATTTGAAATCATTGCAGGTGAGAGAAGATGGTTAGCTGCACAACGAGCAGGTGTCCACAATGTTCCGGTGGTGATCACAGAGGCAGATGATTTAAAATCTCTAGAATTTGCAATAGTTGAAAATGTTCAAAGACATGATTTAAATCCGTTGGAAGAAGCTCAAGGTTATAAAAGATTGATAGATGAATTTGCTTATGATCAAGAAAAAGTTTCAAAGTTTATTGGTAAAAGCAGAAGCTATATAACCAATTCTTTAAGAATACTTACTTTACCAGATGTTGTTATAAAATTAATTGAGTCTAAAAAGTTGACGACAGGACATGCCAAAATCTTAGTGGGGTTAGATAATGCAAGTTTTATAGCAAATAAAATTATAGAAAATAAACTTTCCGTAAGGCAAGCAGAAAATTTTGTACAACTATTTAAAAAGAAAAGACAAAAGTCACAGATCACAAAAGACACTAATATTATAGCTCTTGAGCTTTCTATATCCAATAAAATAGGATTAAATGTTGAAATACAAAATAACAAAAGAAATAAAGGAAAAATTTCTTTTGAGTACAAAGACCTTGATCAGTTAAATAAAATTATAGATATAATTAAATCTAACTATTAGGTTTAAAAGAAGACTGACTTAAAATTAAATCTGTAATTAAGTTAATTGAATTATTTATATTTTTTTTAATTAGCAATTCAATTTCACTTAATTTGTATATCAATTTTTTTATATTTTCTGGTTTCCATTTATAAATTTGTTGTTTGGTTATTTCTTTTTCTTTCCAAAAAATAGGTGGTTTTGCGGATAAAATTGTTAAATCAATATCTTTGTTGATTTCAAATGTTGTTGATAAAATAAGTAATTTTTTTGCTTTGATTAAAAAAGATCTAATAATCATAATGCAATCTTCATTACTAAAATTATTTTCATTTAAAATGCTTATTGTTCTCTTATTATTTTTAGCAAGGCAATTATCAACAAGTTCAGATATGCTGTGGTTTTCTCTTAAATTGATCAGTTTTGATATATTCTCGCTATTAATTTTTTTTCCATTTTTGTTAAAATATTCAATTTTTTGAAGTTCATTTATAAGCGCTTCTCTGTCTCCACTGCATTTGTTTACTATTAAATTTATGTTTGAAGTTGAAATTGAAATTTTTTTATCCCTAAAAAAATTATATGTTAATTTTGATAAAGTTTGTTCATTATCAGGATAAAACGGAATACAAACTAATTTCTTATCTTTCTCAAAGAAAGATCTTAATTTTGACTTTTTTTCTAAATTGTCAGAATTTATAATAATTGTAGTGTCTTCTAAATTTTTAGAATGCAAAATTTCTATTATTTTTAAAATTTTATCAGTAGCTCTTTTAATAATAATAAATTTTTCCTGTTCAAAAAGAGATTGTGATAAAATATTTTCAATGAAGTTTTGCTCATTATCAAGAATTTCTTTTTCTTCATAGTTTGAAATTTTATTTTTCTCTTTAATTAAAATATCAATAGCTTCATTTTTTAATCCATTATTTTTTCCATAAAAAAGAATAAATTTATTTATTTCAAAATTGATTTTTTTTAATTCAAAAGATTTTATAATCACTTATAAGACAACAATTGTGCAATTAATTTTTGAACAATTAAATCTGCAAAATTCCGTTTAATTGAATTTTCATATGATCTTTCGTCAAAAACATTATCATTTTTTTTTATCTTGAACTTTTCCTGGATAACTAGATTTTTTGAAATTTCACTGTTATTAATCGCAAAATTTGCATTAACTATTAATTCATAATCAGAAGCAATTCCATCACTATTTTTTGCAACAATAATTTTTTTGTATTCAGTTTTTAATATAATATTAAATGACTTTTTATTATTATTTTTCTCATACTTTTTTAATTTACTTTTAATTAAGTTGTTAATCTCAGAATTACCCGTAGTCCCAATTATTTTAATATTAAACTCTTCATTAGTAAGATTATAGTAAATTGGAGAATAGCCACATCCTGAAATAAATATCAATATTAAAATTATAAAATTTTTTTTTAACATTTTATTATATGATAATATTAATTAGTTTGTTTGGAACAAAGATTTTTCTTTTAATTTCATTATTTTCCATGTGTCTCTTAATTGACTGATTTTCTAATACAATCTTCATCAAATTTTCTTCATTTATGTCTCTTTCAGTTTCAATTAATGCTCTTTTTTTACCATTAATTTGAATTACATAACTTATTGTTTTTTCTATAATTAGCTGTTCATCATATTTTGGCCAATGAATATCATTGTATATTTTTAAGTCACTTAAACCTTCGTTAGCTAAATGTGGAATAACTGGCAACATTGTCACTAAAATTTTTTTATAATTCTGTAAAATTGTATTTTTTGTATATCTATTATTTATTTCTTTGGTAATAAATGAATGCATTTCATGTAAATTAGCTATAACAATATTATAGTTAAAATTGTCAAGATTATCTGTAATTCTTTTAATAAATTTATTAGTAAATTTTTCTAGATCTTTATTTTTATCCTGATTATGGTTCATTTCAATTTCTGATAAAATTTTCTTATGTAGTGACCATATTTTTTGAATAAACTTATAGGAAGAAATTATTCCTTCCTCGGACCATTGAACATCCTTTTCTGGAGGGCTATCAGATAAAATGAATATTCTAACAGCATCTGCACCAAAACTCTCAATAATTTTTTCAGGGTCTATAATATTTTTTTTTGATTTCGACATGGACTCTGATGGTCCAGTTTTTATTATTTGTGAATTATCTTTCTTCAAATATTTTTGGCCATTAATTTCTACAATCTCATCTGGACTCACCCAATTGTTGTTTAAGTCTTTATATGTTTCATGACAAACCATGCCTTGGGTAAAAAGACCTTTAAATGGTTCTTCTAAACTTAATTTTTCACTTTTATATGACAAAGCCTGCATAAAAAATCTTGAGTAAAGTAAGTGTAATATGGCGTGTTCTATACCACCAACATACTGATCTACTGGCATCCAATATTTTAAATCTTCTTCATTAAAACCATAATCTTCTTTATCTGGTGAACAAAATCTTAGAAAATACCATGAGGAGTCCACAAAAGTATCTAGGGTATCAGTTTCTCTTGTAAATTTCTTTCCATTAATAGTGATATTTTTCCACTCATGTTCGTCATCAAGTGGATTTCCCGAGGTTTTAAGTTTAGTAATTTTTGGTAGTTGAACCGGAAGCATTTCTTTAGGTATTTTAAATGGATTTCCTTTATCATCATACGCTATTGGTATTGGGCATCCCCAATATCTTTGCCTTGAAACTCCCCAATCTTTTAACCTGAAGTTTATTTTTTTTTCTCCTTTTTTTTTTTGCTCCAAATATTCAATAGTTTTTATTATTGACTCTTTTGGACTTTCTAAGCCATCTAAAAATGAAGAATTGAAAATATAACCTGGACCTGTATATGCTTGATCATCTACTTGAAAATCTAATTGTTTTAAATCAGGTGTAACTACTGTATTTATTTTAAGATTATATTTTTTGGCAAAATCCAGATCTCTCTGATCATGGGCCGGACATCCAAAAACAGCCCCAAGTCCATAATCCATCAAAACAAAATTAGCAAAATATACTGGCACTTTAATTTTTTCATCTAAAGGATTGGTTGCATAAAGATCAGTCTTAAAACCAATCTTTTCCGCATTTGCTATCGACTCTTCTGTTGTTCCTGAAGTCGAGCACTCTTTTTTAAATTTTCGAAATTCTTCATCATTTTCATATATTTTAGAAATTGGATGATCAACTGATAGAGCTATGAATGACATTCCAAATAAAGTGTCAGGCCTGGTTGTAAAACATTTTATTTCCTTAATATTTTTTGATGACTCAATATTAAATTTTATTTCGCAACCGTATGACCTACCAATCCAATTTTTCTGCATAGTTTTTACTTTGCCTGGCCATTCATTAAGGTGATTTAAATTTTCCAATAATTCATTTGAAAATTTTGTAATATTAAAAAACCACTGATTAAGTTTTTTTCTTTCTACAGGTGCTCCTGATCTCCATCCTTTTCCATCTATAACTTGTTCATTTGCCAAAACAGTAAGGTCTACTGGATCCCAATTAACATATTGTTCTTTTCTATAAACTAAACCTTTATCATATAACTCTAAAAAAAATGCTTGTTGATGTTTATAATATTCTGGGTTGCAAGTAGAAATTTCTCTATCCCAGTCTATTGATAGACCTAATCTTTTTAGTTGCGATCTCATATTTGAAATATTTGACTCAGTCCAAGTTTTTGGATCTAAGTTATTCTGTCTTGCTGCATTTTCAGCAGGCATACCAAAAGAGTCCCATCCCATGGGATGTAAAACGTTGTATCCCTGAAGACCCTTGAATCTTGCTAGCACATCTCCTATGGTATAATTTCTAACATGCCCCATATGAATTTTACCCGAAGGGTATGGAAACATCTCAAGGCAATAAAATTTTTTCTTTTTCTTATCTACCTTGGATGCAAAAGTTTTATTTTCATTCCAAAAATTTTGCCATTTTTCTTCAATAGCTTTGAAATTATATCTATCTGAATTCACGTTATTATTTAGTCTTATTTAGACATTAATCGTTTGTTACTGTTCCCTTGTAGGGTACGAAGTTTTTTTCTTTGGTTTGTTTTTCATAAATAGCAGCTCTTTTTAGAATTGCCTTAGCTATCTCATCTTTTAAATCACCCTCACGCTCCTCGATTTTACAATCAGATGATGATAAGCATACTTTATAAAAAATTTTAATATTTAAAGCATCTGATCTTACTTCATTCGATAAAAAACGAATTGTTATTTTAATAGATTCCCCAACTTTTTGATCTTCGGAGTACCAATCTGTTACAATAATTCCACCACTGTAATTTGCAGTTGCTAGAGGCATGAAGTCGATTATGTCTAATGAGGCACGCCATAATTCATTAGAACTTGCAAACTCAAAATTAGTAGATCCACCTTTCTTATTCCCCCCCATGAGCCTAAATCCTCTACCTTCTTCTAGATTTTTTTTTACTCTATCTTTTGGATTTGGAGATATTTTTTTTGCATCTGCACCAGGTAACTTGCTATTACACGCAGAAAGCAAAAAGGATGTAAAAATTAGTAAACAAAAATGATATTTGATTATTTTTAGCATTTTTTTAATTTTTAATTTGAAAAAGCTTATATAGCATTATATTTAGACTTAAGCGAAAAAATTAGTAATTTTAAGGGTTTTTGTGTTGTATAAATGCAACAGTTTAACTTTTTTAACTAAAAATTGTGATTTTTTTTAAATCAAATTCAAACAAATGATAAAAAAGCTACGTTTATTATTAATAATAACAAATTACAAAAGGAGTAATTAATATGAACAACTTAAAAAAAATAGGTCTATCAGCTTTAGCGGGATCTCTTGTTGCATTTTCAGCAAATGCAGGTGAGATGACTGTAACTGGTGGAGCACAATTATTTATGTCGTCATCTGATAAAGTTGGAAAAACAACTTTCTCTAACAGTGACCACGTAAACTTCGATGGTAGTACTGAATTAGATAACGGTATGACTGTTAGCTTTAACCTTCAATTAGATGGTGATGAAAGCGATGATGGTGTTATCGATAATCACTCAGTAACTGTAAACACTAATGGATATGGAACATTCGTATACGCAGGTCATGGTGGAGATTCAGCTATGAGCGCTATGGATGACAAAACTCCAAACGCTTATGAAGAAGCATTTGATTCACTAGGTGGAACTTCTGCAGTAGTAATTAATGGTTATTCTGGTAATGACCTAATTGGTTACACTTCTGAAGATTTCAATGGTATTACTTTCAAAGCTACTTTGATGCCTTCAATTGCTGAGACAACTACAAATCACTCAGGTGGTGCTTACACTGATTTTGGAATCATTGTTAAACCATCTATGATGGATGGTTTAGAAGTTGGTTATGCAGCTGGTACTTCAGAAGTAACTGCTGGAACAGAAGTTGATGAAAGTACAGTATATGCTACTTACGCTGTAGGTTCATTAACACTTGGTTACCAAATGTCTGATTACGATGCACCTTCATCGACTGACTCTGATGAGTCATCTTCTGTTGGTATTTCGTATGCAGTAAATGACAACCTTTCAATTTCTTACAACGAACATACAGTTGATGTTGGAAGTTCATCTGACGACCAAGAGTCAAAAGGTTTCTCAATTTCATACACTTCAGGTGGAATGACAATTGCTGGACACAAAAACGAAATGGATAACGTAGGTGGTTCTTCTTCTTCTGATAAAGAAGGTTATGAAATAAACCTAGGTTTTGCATTCTAGTTTAAGTCTAAATTTAGAATAATTAAAGGCCCCTTTTTAGGGGCCTTTTTTTTTAAACATACTAATTCCCGCTATACCAAAAACTTTTAATAGTTTTAATTGATTGATATTATTTTTGTTTATACCGCCCAAGGCAATAATGTTATTATTAAAATTTTTAGAGAGAATCTTAAACTTGATAATACCTAGATAATTTTTATTTTTATTAAATAAAGAAGACAAAAAAATAAATTTTACTTTTTGTTTTTCTTTAATCTTTAACTCTTTATTGTTGTGAGCAGAACCAATCAGAATAAAATCTTTTCTGTAAGAGTATGAAAGATGATGAAAATGTTTATAAAAAGATGGTAAATAAGCACCATCCAATTTTAATTTTATGGCTAATTTAATATTGTTTGCTAAGTAAAATTTATAATTTTCTTTTTTACAAATTTGTTTAATTTTAATTAGATCATCTAAGATATTTTTTTTTTTGTAGTTTCTATAAATGATAATTGTATTTTTATCTTGGCATTTAAGTAAATTTAAGTCAAAACTATCTATAAAACAGTACTTTTTTAATAAAAAATGATGCATCACACAATTAAAAATTTAATTAAAATTACAGATAAAATTAACACAAGATTAGAACAAATAAATAAAATTAAAAATTACAAAATAATAGCTGTATCTAAAACTTTTCCAATAGAAGATATTTTACCTTTAATTGATTATGGGCAAAAGGATTTTGGAGAAAATAAAGTTCAAGAAGCTATAGATAAATGGTCAGGTATTAAAAATAATCATAAAAATATTAAGCTTCATTTAATTGGAAAATTACAAACAAACAAAGTTAAGATTGCAGTAAAAATATTTGATTATATTCACTCCGTTGATAGTTTTAAGCTTGCAAAAAAAATCTCAGAAGAACAAACTAAACAAAAAAAAAATATAAAAATCTTTATTCAAGTTAATATTGGTAATGAAATTCAAAAGTCTGGGATTGACTTACAGAAACTCAAAGATTTATATCTTTACTGCAAAGAAATTAACTTAAATGTTGCTGGACTAATGTGTATACCACCACTAAATCAAAATTCTTTAAAATATTTTAAACAAATGAATTCTTTAAAAAATGAATTGAGTCTTTTTGATTTAAGTATGGGCATGTCTGCAGATTATCTCGAAGCTATAGAGCAAAATTCATCTTACTTAAGAATTGGTTCTAATATTTTTGGCAAAAGGAATTAACTTATTATTAATTTAGTATTTTTATTTATTAATTTAATTAAAACTAAAAAATCTTTCTTTTTGAGAGCAATACAACCTGCCGTAGGTTTATAATCTTCAGTCAAATGAAAAAAAATACAACTACCATTTGGAACTTTAGGTTTTTTAAAATTATATTTTATTGGAATTAATAAATCATACTTATGATCTTTCCTAAAAAGTTTTTCATGTTTAAAAATATTTGGGCTTTTAATCAGTTTATTATAATTTTTTGAACTTTTAACGTCATCACACCATCCCATATTTTTTTTTATTAAAATAGTTTTGAGATTTGTTTGTAAGTAATTTATCCGATCATTTCTATAATATAAATTACCAATATCAAAAGTACCTTTTGGAGTTTTTTTATCTCCTTCTTTTTTTTTTGAAGTTAAGCCATTTTTTCCAATTACACACCTTAGAAAATGATCATCTACTTTAAGTGTTTGTTTATTTTTTAATAAAATTATCATATTGTAAATTGATGATTAAACAAAATTTAATTATTTATCGTATTCCTCAATTATATTATATCTTAAAAGAGTTAGAATTAATTTTTAACTTTAAATTAGTGAATGTTTTAAACAAAAAAGAATTAATAAACTATCATTCATCGAATAATTTAATTCTTACTCATGATGCTGTTTTTTCAAATCTTAATTGTCTAAAAATAAAATCACCAATTAAAGTTTTAAAACTAATTGAAAAAATCAATATTAATCTTCTAAAATTAAGAACAAGAGAAAAATCTTCAATTAATATTGGTGATTATAAATTAGATCTTAATTCTCGAAAAATAACTTTAAATAATATCTCAACTAATTTGACCGAAAAAGAAATTAATTTGATTTTATTTTTAAATGATGCAAATAATTCTGTTGAAATCCAAAAACTTCAATCTGAGGTCTGGAAATATAAATTAGATTTGGAAACTCATACGGTAGAAACTCACATACATCGTTTAAGAAAAAAAATTCATAAAGATTTAAATAAAAATGATTTTATTTTAAGTAACAAAAATGGTTACTTTTTGAATAAAAATTTATCTTAAAATATCTAGATTAAAACTAATAATAACTCTATCTTCTTCAGATTTATTTTCTTCCACAGAATGTGGAAGATAGGCTGGGAAAATTAACAAATCTCCCTCCCGCACATTAATACTTGCCGTATTTGAGTTAAGTTCCGTACCTTTATTTGATTTTGGATATACGTTTCGATTAATTATATTTGGATTTGAAGCTTTAAAATTACCACAATTTTCTGGTGCCTTAACATAATATGCTGCACTTAAATAATTATTAGAGTGTGTATGTTCTATATTAAAATTTCCCTTTTTATTAATTATTGCCCACATAGATGTGCACTTTATTTTTGAAGGATCAAATACCCAGCCATATTTATTAAAAACATCCATGATATGTGTGGAAATATGTGAAAAAAAATTATTTGGTGTACTATTCTTATCGCTTAAATCAAAAGATTTTGAATGCCATCCATTAATATTTGATTTTTTTACCCCATTACTATCTTTTTCATGTAATTCATAAATATATTTTATTAACTCATTGTTCTGTGACTTATAATCATTAATTTGATATTTAAAAACTGGTTGAGGAAAAAGTTTAAGTAGCTGTTCTTTTTGAGACATAAAATTTAATTTTTAATTCTTGCACCAAATTGTTGAATTACTTTTGATGATAATTCAGTGCCTTTAATCAGGCATTCTTTAGATGATAAATTATTTATTTGGCCATGTAAATAACCGGCTGCAAATAAATCTCCAGCTCCTGTAAGATCAATTAAATCTAGATTCTCTCTTGCAGGATGTTCAACAACCTCTTTTTTGTTGATTGCAATAGAGCCTTTTTCACCTCTAGTTATAACTATATTTTTTCCTAATTCTTTAGAAAAGGATATGGCATCATTAATTGACTTGCAATCTATTAAAGATAAAATTTCCTGTTCATTAGCAAATATTATATCTAATTCATTTTTCACTAGTTTTAAGAAATGTTTTTTGTGTCTTTCTACACAAAACAAATCTGATAATGACATTGCAATTTTATTTGAGTTATTGATGGCCTTATCAAAAGCTGATTTTGGCTCTCCTTCATCCCATAAATAGCCTTCTAAAAGAGTTATTTCACTTTTTTTAATTAATTCAGAATTAATGTCATTTTTATTAATTTTTCCAGCTATCCCTAGAAAAGTACACATTGTTCTTTCAGAGTCAGGTGTTATTAAAATTAAACATGTTCCAGTTGGTATAGACTCCTTTTTTTTTGAATATAGATAATTAACACTTTCTTTTTTAAGTCCATCTTCATAATTTTGACCAAAATTATCATTATTTACTTTTCCTATAAAACCAACATCATTACCTAATTGTGATAATCCAACTATACTGTTTGCCACAGAACCGCCTGACACTGTGTCTTTTATCTCAAGCATAGACAATAAATTTTTAAACTCAATTTCATCTACAAGTTTCATGGTACTTTTTGTTAAAGAATTTTTTTTTAAAAAATCTTCACTTACTTTGCAAATTACATCAACAATCGCGTTACCAATTCCTAGGACTTTCATACTAAGCTTTTTTTGTTAATAAAGGTTTTTTTCTGTTAGGATAACAAGTGGTGCATATTTTACAAGATAAACCATAACATTCTCTTGCCTTGCAATATTCTCTTCCATAATAAATTATTTGAAGGTGAAGTTTAGACCACTTGTTTTTTGGAAATACTTTCTTTAAATCTTTTTCAGTTTGAACAACATTTTTACCATTAGTTAGTCCCCATCTTTGTGCTAACCTATGAATATGGGTATCCACTGCAAATGCTGGATAGCCAAAACCTTGAGACATTACAACACTAGCTGTTTTATGGCCAACACCCGGTAATTGTTCTAGCTTTTCAAATGTTTTCGGAACTTTTCCATTATGTTTTTCTAAAAGTTGCTTAGACATTAAGTAAATATTTTTTGCTTTAATTCTAAAAATACCAATTTTATTTATTAACTTTTCTATTTTTTTTGTGCCAATTTTTACAAAATGTTCAGGTTTATTATATTTTGAGTAAATGTTTTTAGTAACATTGTTTACATTTTTATCAGTGCATTGTGCTGATAAAAGAACAGATATTAAAAGAGTAAATTTATTGACATGTTTAAGAGGAATAGGTGTTTTTGGATAAATTTTATCCAAAATTTTTAATATTTGTCTAGCTTTTTCTTTTCCATTCATTATGAAAAATTTAATAAATTTCTCATAGAATAAAGACCTGCTTTTTTATTAATAATCCATTTAGCAGCCACTAAAGCTCCATCCGAGTAAAGAGATCTATCAAACGCTTCATGATTGAGTGTAATTATTTCTTTGCCATTAGAAAATTTTACTTCATGTTCTCCAATTATTTCATTTTTTCTTATAGAGTTAAAATTAATTTTTTTCCCATAAGGAAAAGTTTTTTTATTTAAGAATTTTTTACCTATTAGTTTATGAAAATTTTTATTTTTTCCATCTGCTAGGCCCTTTCCAAGCATCAAAGCAGTTCCAGATGGGTGATCTCTTTTGTGTTTATGATGCACCTCAAAAATTTTACTCAGATAAGTGTCATCTAAAGATTTAGAGGCTATTTCAGTTAAATACATTAATAAATTTACACCCAAGCTCATGTTTCCAGCTTTTAATATAGGAATTTTTTTTGAATATTGTTGAATTAATTTTTCTTCTTTTAAATTAAAACCTGTTGTGCCAATCACAACTTTTTTTTTAAGTTTAGAGGCAATTCTTATAATTTCGATTGAAGATTTAGGCACTGTAAAATCAATTATAACTTCAGCTTTTTTAAAAGCGATCTCAGTATTGAGTTCGGGCTTTATTCCAATTAACTTTTTATCAAAGATTTTACTTTCAGTAAGTGTTACTACTTTAAAACTACTGTTAGACTTTACAGATTTAATTAGCTGTTGGCCCATTCTACCCATGCATCCAGTAATTGCTAATTTAATTTTTTTCATTTATTTATAAATAACCTAGTTCTTGCATTTCATTTTTAAACTTTAAATTTATTTCTTCAATAATTTCATTTTCAAGCTTACTTTTCCAATCATTATTAGGACCTAAATAAAAAAATTTAATATCTTTATCATATTCTTTAAAATAGCCTTTTTCCTCTAATTTTTGAAGTTTGTCAAAAGAGGTTGAATTTATTGCATTATTAATTTTATCTTTATCAAATTTACAATTCATCAAATTTTCTAAATATTTTGAAATTTTAAAAAATTCTTTATATGGATCTTGCACTAAATCTTCATATTTTATTAACATATAATTCTGTATTTTATTTTTCCATGACAAGTAATTTATTCTCCATGAGCTTATTAAAGTTGGAACTTTGTTTAGAGTATCAATATCACTCTTATCATTTTTTATACCTACCCATTTTTTTTCATTTAAAATAAACTCTTTTGCTTTTAAAAAATTTTCAAGATTAAAATGATTTCTTAATGAAATTAAAACAGTTCTAGGGTCTCTCACAATATAAATTGCGCCTAACGAGTTTTTGTTGTTGGTAAACTGAAAACCCTTGATAGTACAATTAACATGATGGGTTTTGAAAAGTTTAATTTTATTATCTAAATTTATAAAGTCCTGAGCATTTTGCCAATTTTGGTAAATTTCTTTTATATTTTGTAAATCATCTGTTAAATTTTTAAATTGATATTTATTAGGGAATTGAGTTATTTGATTTAATTTTGAAAAATCATTAATACCATCGTTACTGTATAAAAGAGAGGTTAGAAAAGATCTGACCCAAGTATTTCCACTTTTAGGGTATGATGCAATCCAAATTATCATATCCTATCAATACACTTAATATGTAGTAATCTCTATAAGTTTATAATTTTTTTATATTAATTATTCCAAAAACTTTTAGCTTTTTGAAAAAACTTTTTAATGCTAGGATTTGACTTGTCATTTTCAATTTCTCTAAATTTTTCCAGCAATTCTTTTTGCTTTTTATTTAAATAAATTGGTACTTCTGTTTTTATCTGAACATATAGATCTCCAAAGTCACCTCTTCTCATAAACGGCATTCCTTTACCTTTTAATCTGAATTGTTTACCATTTTGAGTCCCATCAGGAATCTTTATTTTAGCCTTACCTCCGTCAATAGTTGGAATTTCAATGGTAGTTCCTAATGCCGCATCAGCTAGAGAAAGTGGAAATTCAAAAAATAAATTTTCGTCTGATCTTTTAAACAAGTCGTGAGAGTAAACGTTAATGAATAAATATAGATCACCTGTTGATCCACCTCTGCTTCCAGCTTCTCCTTTTCCAGCTAATCTAATTCTTGTTCCATCATCAACACCTTTAGGAATGGTAACTGATATTTTCTTAGAGGTTTGTTTTTTCCCTTGACCATTACAATCGTTACAGGGATTGGTAATTTCTTCGCCATTACCATTACATTGTGGACAAGTCTGTTGAACAGTGAAAAAGCCTTGATTAGATCTTATTTTACCGTTTCCACCACAGTAAGTACATCTATCTGGAGAGTGACCAGGTTTAGATCCATTTCCTTTACAAGTGCTACATTTTTCTGTAGTTGAAAATTTAATATCTTGTTTTTT
>JGI20158J14315_10002077_pt1 | contig 14197 bp, 10 predicted proteins | sample COG_08_FD_14315 | JGI IMG/M metagenome (IMG submission 14315)
TAATTGAACCAATTCGTTGTCTCCCCACAGATCAAGGCGGATGTGGAGAAAATGCAGGTAGGGGCGGAGCAACCCGTTTTAATCTCGTATTCAATGTTTCAAGACTCATAAATAATCAATGGATAGAAATTCAAGAATTGCCAGAATCTGTTGAAAGCGGAGCTCAACCTGGTCGTGCAAAAGTGCTTCTAGAGGGCGATTTGGTGAACAAGCATTTACCAGGCCAAAGAATAGTAGCTAATATGATTCCAGTAGTATATAGTGAGGTTATAAAAAATAAGAAAACACCTATGTTCGATATAATATATCATTTAATTAGTTCTGAACATGAATCAGTTCCATTCACAGAAATTAAGATTACAGACGAAGAACAAGAAGAAATACTAGCAATATCTCAAAGAGAAGATCTTCTTCGTTTAATGCAGAATTCAATAGCTCCTTCTATATTTTCAACGGGTGTAATGAATTTCGTTAAAAGGTCACTCGCACTACAATTATTCGGTGGTGTTTCAAGAAAAAATTCAGACGGAACTCGCACTAGAGGAGATATCCACATTCTAATAATGGGTGATCCAGGTGTTGCAAAATCTCAGCTATTGACTTACGTTTCAGAACTTTCTCCCCGCGGCAAGTTTGCATCAGGAGGGGGTGTTTCCGGTGCAGGATTAACAGCCGCAGCAGTTAGAGATACCTTTGCTGATGGAAGGTTCTCTTTGGAAGCAGGAGTATTGCCATTATCTGATAGAGGATTAGCTGCTATTGATGAGTTTGATAAAATATCTGATGATGACAGAAAAGTCATGCATCCAGCAATGGAACAACAGAGAATTGATATTTCCAAAGGAGGAATAACTGCTTCTTTACCTTCTAGATGTGCAATTATTGCCGCAGCCAACCCGAAAGATGGTCGTTTCTCCAACCGTGCGGCCAATACTAGCGTCATACGTTCATTCAAGGAAACAGGTTTGGAGGCTCCACTGGCTTCTAGATTTGACATAATTTGGATGATGAGAGATGAGGTTAAAGCAGAAAATGATGAAATGATTGCTAAACATATTCTACGTAGTCGTACAAGAGGCGTTCCGGAAGCTCTTATTGATGAATTTGTCGCAATGGATCCTGTTGAAGAAGATAAAGAACAGATAATTAAGGAAGGAGTTGATGGGACAGAACACCTTAGTCAATCTTTCCTTAGAAAGTATATCGCATTCGCTAAAAGAAATTACCATCCTAACATAGATCAAGATGTCATGGCACTAATTCTCGAGTATTATGTCCAAGAAAGACAATCTTACGGACGAGAAGATACAGATGAAGGTGGAGAATCAAATGTAGTTCCAATTACTGCTAGGGCGTTAGAGGCACTAATCAGACTTACAGAGGCTCATGCACGAATGTTCCTTCGTGAAGATGCCACAGCTGAAGATGCGAAGGTAGCACTAGCAGTNTTCAAGCATTGGAGAGAAGAATCCGGAATAGAAGATGAGTCTGAATTTTCAGGAACNTCTGTTAAACAGAGAAACATNAGTGTGATTGTTAAAAATTTAATCCGTGATATTTGTACTGAAAATGGCAACGTAGCCACGATTTCTGCAATTTACAATAGAGCATTAGCCAAAAAAATAGACGAATCAACAGTTGATAGAATTATCCAACAAATGCGTACTAGTGGGATATTATTCCAACCAAAAAATGATGAATATAGTTTTGCTTAGCCCCGTTCATCCTATGAAAGAGAACCTAGTCGTGATTAATATGGAGCCACGAGGAGACATCAATTCTCCGAGTAATTTAGATCCTCAAAGTCTGGGTTTTATGTGTGGTTTAGAGATCCATCAACAATTAGATACTGGAAAATTGCACTCTCGTATGCCTAGCCAATTGTTCGATTATTCATTAAATGAAATACCCGAAAACTGGGCACGTTCTCAAAGAAAATTACGAGCAGCCCAAGGAGAAGGGGGCCAAATAGATATCACTGCACGTTTCGAATCACGTAGAAATCGGTCTTTTGTCTATATCCAACCTCCTAACGCTGGTTTGATTGAGTTAGATGAGGCACCACCATTGAATCATGACAATAATGCTGTCGATGCAGTGTTGACAATGGCGGCAATGATGAAAGCCAAACCAGTATCTTCAATGCAGGCCATGAGAAAAACTGTAGTTGATGGTTCTAACACTAGTGGTTTCCAGAGAACAACATTAGTCGCAACTGATGGAGTAATTGAAACTGATGTAGGCGCAGTAGGTATTGACGTAGTTTGCCTCGAAGAAGATTCAGCCAGGAAATTAGAGAGTGAATTAACCCCAGAGGGCGAGGTGGTTTACTATACTCTAGATAGACTTGGAATGCCTTTAGTCGAGATTGCAACAGCCCCAGATATTCGAACTCCAGAACATGCAAAAGAGGTCGCTTTGCATCTTGGCACATTATTACGTGATACCCGTTTAGTTAGGAGAGGATTGGGTTCCATTAGACAAGATCTGAATGTCAGTATTGCTTGTGGTGTAAGAGTAGAAATCAAAGGCTGTCAAGATTTAGATTGGATTCCTAAAATAATTCGGTTAGAAATGGCTCGACAATTACATATGTATCGGTTATGTAATCAATTACGACAAGAAGCAGACCTCCCTCTTTTACCTCCAGATCGTAGACTAGACTCTAAACCAGTTGAAAATAGAGTTGCTCTATCTGCCTTATCTAGACTTCCATTTCAGACTCATGATTTGACAGATGTTTTTTCTAATTCTTCATCCCAAATGATACAAAATTCAATACTATCGGGTTCTGTTGTTATGGGCCTTAAACTGAAAGGATTTTCAGGGAAAATTGGTTGCAAAGAAATAGACGAAAATGGCTCACAGTTACCTCGTCTTGGAAGAGAGTTAGCAAGTTCTGCCAAGCAAGCAGGAGTAGCCGGTATTTTCCATTCTGATGAATTACCTGCTTATGGCATTACAGAAAAAGAAGTCATTAATGTAAGAGCTGCAATGTCATTATCTGAATCCGACGCTTTCATATTATGCGTAGCACCTAGTTGGCAGGCAAAATTAGCTCTTGAATCAGCCCTACTCAGGGCAAGAGCAGCCTATCATAGAATACCTGGCGAAGTTCGCAACGTCATAATTAGAAAAGGCTCTCCCGAAGACGGAACTACTACTGCTATGCGGCCTTTGCCCAGTGGTGCACGCATGTATCCTGAAACGGATATACAAATATTGAACTTAGAATCTCACAGATGGGAGAAAATTAGTAACAATTTACCTATGGATAAGCAGCAGAGATTGTTAAGACTACAAAAATATGATATTTCAAGTAATCAGGTTGAAGCAATATTGGGGAATGAATTAGATGATATATTTGTGTCAGGATTAACAGATAACGAGTTATCGTCCCCAATTCTTCCTGCCAAGCCATGGGCATCAATTTTATTAGACAATTCAAGATCTGAGATTTCTAAAAAATCTGATATACCGATATCAAATATACCTTGGGAATTATTAGCACTATTGGTGTATTCAAAAGAGCAAGGAGTCCTTACTAGGGAAGGAATAGTTCCTATGGGTTGTAAGTATCTATTGAGTTCTGATGAGGATTTTTCTACATTCGATAAAAAAATAGATTGGTTATCTAAAACAGCTGAAATCGAAGGATTTGCTCCTGCTGACAGCTCCTCTGTAGAGGAGGTAATTGACGCAATAATTTCGGATAAGATAGACTTCATCAAGGACAAGGGAATGGCCGCAGTAGGTCCATTAATGGGGATGGTTATGGCAAATCTTGGAGGCTCTGCAGATGGTAAATTAGTTAATTCGATTTTATTGGAAAAAATCAAGCAAGTAGAAAAGTAATTTTTCTGGTAATCCTACCTTTGTCAATATTAATCTACTTTGTTACAACCCGTATGGTTTCCATGTCTACTTTAATCACAACGATTGCGGTGATTATTGTAACGAGTTTATTAGGATATTTAGCCTCATCAGAGCAATATAGACTAAAATTTGCTTCAGTCATATTTCTTGTTATGCTATTACTTTCATCAAGTACATTATCTTATGAATGGAGTAGAATGACTTCAGAGCTAGTAGATAATGAAGAAGACCCACATCATGGCCTACCAGATATCTGGAATGGTAAGCAGGTGGTTTGCTTCCATTTTCCTGAGGGGGCATCTCCACCCGAATTCTCTGATGGTAGGCATCACATAGACTATGATGGTACGGATTTTAAGATAGATAGAAATTGGGATTCAACAGGCGCTTGTGTTGGCGGATTTGAAGGATATGAAGTAGGTATAGATTTACTGAATGCAGCTGTAGAAGTAAGACCAAACCTTCTTGCCCTCAATATCACTGAATTTTCTTTTGGAATAATGGTAGATTCTATCGGAGGAGTAATTCCTTGTGAAGTATATACTTGTGCGGAAGATTGGTCTTCAGGGGCATATTGGGAAATATTAAACGATGGAGCATACTCAATGATCGGTATTTCTGATTTAGCATTGAATGATGATACAGTAGTTACTTGGCAAATTAGAGTTTATTGATTTAACAATAACTGCATCCAATAAAAATTGTATATTTTCTCCATCTTCAAGATTGAATCAGAGTAATCATCAATAACATAATCACATTGGACTGCTTACCTATGTTATTCGATGCGCATGCAACGGCTCTTTCTCCTAATGAACAATTTGTTCTAGATTTGGTGATAGTAACGGTTGCAGTTGCTTCATTGATATTTACAGATAATAAGTTTAAGTCGAAGAAACCCGGTTTAATTTTTACAATTCTAGTAGTTTTAGCAATTTCTGGAAGATTACTCTTAAATCCAATTCCGAACGTTCAACCAGTCACATTTTTGGCAATAATGGTAGGTATTTATTTCGGCATTTCTTACTCAATAGCCTTTGCGACTGTAGTCACGCTTTCTTCTAATGTAATGCTAGAACACGGCATTTGGTCTAACTACCAAATAATCGGTTGGGCATCTGTAGGAATATTAGCAGCATTATTAAGAAATCAATTCATCCAAAATGAGAAATTAAATATCAGAAATCTTGCAATTTTCGCAGCCTTTTCTGGATTCTTATTTGACTGGATAGTTTCCTTGAGTATCCTTCACAATGTGGACACATCATTCTTCCTAATCTATCTCTTAAATGGATTTTTCTTTGACTTATTACATGCGGGCGGAAATGTCGTATTTGTTGCTTGGTTTGCGAATCCACTGAGTGAATTAATGAATAGACATACTAACCTTACAAATTCTAAGGCGGTGCCTGAACTTGTCTCAAACTAATGAACTGACAATGGTATTGGTCACTAGGAGTGATCTTACATTATCGAAAGGCAAGCTTGCTGCGCAGTGCAGTCACGCAACTGCAGAATGCATACTCAAAGCAAAACGAATTGCCCCTAAGATATTAGAAAAGTATCGCGCTAATGGTGCAAGAAAAATTGTTTGTAGTGCTAGTAACCTTGAGAGTCTAAAACGTATCTTCGGTGAAGCGAATGAGGCTGGATTGATTTGTTACATGGTAAAAGATGCTGGACATACCGAAATACCATCAGGTACAGTAACAGTAGTAGGAATAGGTCCAGGACCGCGTTCTACTGTAGATACAATTACTAGTAGTCTACCACTTGTAAAATAGTTTAGAATTATTTTACGGCTAAACTGGAGGATTTTCATCCCCCAGTCTGCCTTACGATTTTTCATTGAATTATTGTTTTTTCAAAGATTCTCATCGATCTTACCAGCAATCATTGCTCCAAGACCTACGACTAAACCATCTACTACCCATGTACTAGCTGAGTTCACTATGTCATCTCCACCACTTAATAGGTTAGATGCCATATCATGTGCTCCACCAACACCCATACCTAGGGCACCAGCAGCCATTACAATAGCAATAGCAGTCATCCAAGCATCACAACGGCTATGAATAGTGCCAATTATTGCTCCAGCAGCTAACATAGTCACCATTGGCCACAAATCAAATGACCACATATCTCCTGCTGCATATCCTGTTTCAATTTCCCCACCCTCAGTCATCATTAGGATAGCTGCGGCAGCACCGATCACTTGTGCAATCAAACGCATACCATTGTTCATCCAGTTATCTTGGTCTTGCATATCGCCAGTCATTATGGTCATCCACGTAAACATAGGCAGAATATGTGCGCCAGCCATAGCAGTCATTGCTGCAGCAAGCACTAATCCAGCCATAAGGCCGTCTGAACCCATACTACCTAGAACTAACCAAGAGACTACGAAAGCGCCTCCAATTTCACTCATCATTACTTTTTTATCTATTTCCATATATTTTTCCTCCCACGTATGGGCGCTTTTGCGTAATTCGGAGAGTATATAATTACCAATGGTTGAAAAACGTCTTAAAACCTCTATTCATAGGCTTTTTCCGAATCGCGGTGTAATATTTAACACTTGATAATAATTAGTAAAGTTAGTGTCTTTTAGGACAAATTATTATTTTTAACAAATATACTATTATTGATAGCAATAGTCATCAATAGATAGGTGTTGAGAGACATGTGGTTGAACAGGTCGCACTAGACTCTAAAGTCCGTAATATGCTTTTATCAGAGTGTGACGGACTATCAAATTTAGTAGATTGGCTAGACAGTATCGATAGACGCCCAGGACTTGATGAATTAGATTCTAAATTAATATCCACTGAAGTAAATATTCCTGCTCTTAAGAATTGTATTGGTTATGCCGAAGATGGCTATCAAAGAAATGTTATCAAAAAAAACGAGCATTATGAATTAGTTGCTATATGTTGGACTCCAGGTCAACTAACTCCCATTCACGATCATGTAGGTAGTGATTGTGCTTTCAAAATAATAGCTGGTATTTCTACCGAAACTACATACGAACTTAATGGTGAAGGGCTTGCATATCCTGTGGGAGTCAGAGATTATTTAGCAGGAGAGATTTGTGCTAGTGATGAACCAGATATACACAGAGTTTCCAATAATTCAGATAGCGAACTTATCAATCTTCACGTGTATACGCCACCTCTACATGCATACCATGTTTACGAACCAGCAGCATAGTTCAAAGTTGTAAATCTTTTTTGTATTGTTCAAAAACTTCAGTGAATAGTCGAATATCTGATTCAAATGTTTCAGGCAATAAAGGGCCAAAAGAGAATCTAAAGAATCTCGAATAAGGGGTCACATAGTTTGGGTCTTTGGAGTGCGGCCTAGCCATATCGCAGTCAGAAGCACACAATATGGCAGCACCTTTCTTGAATAATCTATTATTCAACTCTTTACTTGTCATACCTTCTGGGAGCTCAAGCCAGTGGTAGAATCCCCCATTACCAGTATACACACCAAGTCCCATTTCTTCGAATGCTTTACCATATCTCTCACGTTGCCAATTATAATGCTCCTCTACTGCCTTTCTTGCTTTTTCAACGCGAGTTGGCTCTAGTAATTTAACTGCATATAATTGAGATGGGTGACTTACTCCACCCATCCCGAAACTCGAGTAATTAGACAAAGTTTCAACATTCTTTTTACTAGCAATAATCCAACCAACTCTAATCCCGGGAGATTGAAGACCTTTGGTACATGCTCCTGCAATGAATACGTTGCTATTATCAAGATCATTAACAAACTGTATCCCGCTCACGGATGGTGAATGAAACATTTCATATGCTTCATCAAGAAGAATGCCGTTTCCTGCTTGCTCTGCTAATTGGATTAATTCTCGAAGTTCATCTCCATGACGAGTTTGACCAGAAGGATTCTGAGGATTGGAAATTATTGGCATAAGCCGAGTTTTAGCATTTAGACCAGAGCGATCGAAATATTCTGCATTAGTTGGATGAAAATTATTTTCTTTGGTAAACGGTACAATCTGAAAGTTTGTGTTTGTTTGTTCCATAATATCTAGATAAGCCGGCCATTCTATATTTCCAATTCTCGCTTGAACATTATCTTTCAAAAATGCTAATACTGTGTATATTCCCGGCCTTCCTCCAGCAAAAATCATTACGTTATCCGGAGTGATTTTTGAACCATATTGTGAATTATAATATTCTACAATTGAATCTCTTAACTTCGGATGTCCCCATGCTTTGGGATAGAAACGATCTTCCCAAGTTACATTAATACTATCTGGCAGGGATGGCCCATCAAATTTTTCTAATGGAGTGGTTAGTGGAAAGCCTTGTGACCAAGGGTGTGTTCCTTCTGTTCCTATAAAACTACCAAATGAATCTTTGAATGCATAAAGCGTCTCATAGATTCCCATAGGTGGACAATTGTCAGATAGGAACGACTCGGTCATGTTTGTCCGAACAATATCAAGCAAATTAGTTTGCCCATGCTTCATTTTCATGTTTATTTTTACTAAAATTAATAGATTTTAATCTATACCGATTGCTATGAGTATGCCGTCTAAATCTATGTTTGTTTCAATTTTCATAGTAATTACATTACTTGGAATGTCTTTATCTGCAATGCCTAACAATGAAAATAAGGTAAGAAGCGTAGAAAAATGAAAAAGAAGTAATTTTAACCTATTTAGAGTAATTATCACTTATTTGATATGTGATAACCTCATGGCCAGTTCATGAGACATTACCCCAGCGACCGCGTAGACCTTCGTAGTGACACTGTTACTCAACCAACGCCTAAAATGCGGAAAATCATGTCATCTGCAATAGTTGGAGATGATGTTCTAGGTGATGATCAGACCGTGAATGAATTACAAGAATATGTCGCGAAAATCTTAGGTAAAGATGCGGCATTGTTCGTTCCTTCTGGAACAATGTCAAATGCGATTGCAATCAAATCACAGACAAAACCAGGTGATGAAATCGTGACACACAAGAAATCTCATATTTACTTATACGAAGGAGGAGGATATGCTTCACTTGCTGGATGTTCAGTATCTCTAGTAGATGGAGATAAAGGCATTATGGATCCTAATGATGTTAAATACGCAATTAGAAAATCCGAGGGAAGTCACTCTCATTTCCCAAACTGTTCTCTGATTTGTGTCGAAAATACTGCGAATATGGGGGGCGGATCATTGTATCCATTAGAAGTATTAGATTCAATTTGTAAGATTGCTCACGAGAATAATTGTAGGGCGCATTTAGACGGAGCTCGTCTTTTCAATGCAGTAATAGCTAGTGATATCAAGCCCGATAGAATGGTTCAAAATTTCGATACAATTTCTATTTGTTTGTCGAAAGGCCTTGGTGCCCCTGTCGGCTCTTTACTTGTTGGAGATTCAGAAACAATCGCTGAAGCTCACCGTTGGAGGAAAATATTCGGAGGTGGCATGAGGCAAGCAGGAATACTCGCAGCAGCAGGTTTGTACGCCTTGAAAAATAATATTGAACGACTGCATGAAGATCACACAAAAGCATATACTCTTGCAGAGTCTATAAATTCAATGAATGGTTTCGAAGTTGATATTAGTTCTGTACAATCTAATATGGCTTATATCACTTGTAATAATAAGCCAGCATCAATTATAGTTTCGGAATTAGGAAACTTGGGTATTGATGTTTTATCGATAAATGATGATGTAGTACGCGCAGTAGTTCATTTACACATAACAGATGAAGATATTTCAAGAACCATAGATGCGTTCAGAAAGATCAGCAATTAACCCTCTACTTTTTGTGCCAAAACCGTTTGGAATTAATATGAATCGTTTTTTTGTTGTTGCAGTGACCTTTCTTCTAATAGCAACTTCACAACAAACGTTAGCTCAATCTGGAAATCTTAAGACTTGGAATGATGTAGTATCTGAATATTCAGATACAGGTACTCTAGGGGGTGTTTCCATACCTCTGAATAGTAATCTTACAACTTATAATGATACAATGATGGGTGATGAATGGCCAAGTCTAATTGAAGTATACACTGCAACTTGGTGCACAAATTGTGTTATGACTCAAAATACAATTGATTCTCTTTCGATACCCGAAGGAGAATCAATATTGAAAATACACTATCACCGATTTATTGCAGAGACACAGGACCCATTTGGTTCACAAAAAACTGATGATAGATGGATAGATAGATACGGCACAACTTCTAGATTAAGTAATATTTACGAATATCAAAACTTGGCTCCGTCTAAGATTTTTGATGGAGAAAGACTCCACATTGGGACTACAAAAACATCTGAATCTTTGGAAATTGATTATCAAACTTCCTTAGACAAAGGTCCATCTATAGAAATCTCCGACTTTTCTGCTACCTTTTCTTGGACAAATGTTTCTGGAGTTAATGAATTCTCTTGGAATATTTCTACCCCCTCCTTAAGTAATAAGTATTCTATTGAGCCAATGATTCTCATTATTGAAGATGAAGGTTACTTTCCAGAGGGCGGAAATGGAGAGAAATATTATCACCATATCCTCAGAGATATAATTCCATTATCTTCGGTCGACGGAAATATTTCTTTTGATTATAACATAGCATACGATGGAGACGATCTAACTGCAGTACTTGTTTTCGATTGGTATTTTGATAATGCCGAAGAAGGTTTACTTGGAGCATTACCTTTTCCTAGTGCAGTAATTTTTGTTTCATTATTCATTGCAATATTTTTCTCTCGAAATGAAAATAAGCAATAATTCAAGTTAATTTATCGTTGGGTTAAATAACTGTCGTCATCGACATACAATGTCAGGAGGGGGTACAATGAGTATTAGCAACATGAGAATTACCAATGAAGAAGTTTCTCCAGGAACTGTACCTGAATGGTTGTTGGAACATTTAATTTCTCAATTATCTAATGCCAAGCCATATTCTGATGGGGGAACCGCAAGAATCTTAGTAATTTATCCCACTACCGAATCTCGTCGTGAAATAATAGAATTAATTAGTGATCAAGGATATGTTATTGATAATGAATTACATCATACAATCCCATCTTTGATGGATTCTATAATGTCTGATTTTAGAATGCCACAGAAATTAAATCAGAATTCTTCTTTCCAAATAATTCTTCATGAAGAGTGTAAAAAAGCGTCTGCAAATTTACGTTTTCCAATAATTAATCCTCTTCCTGAAATGAATTGGAGTAGAGGGAAAACAGCAGCTCTCAGCGAGCTACATGCCTTCCTTTCTTCTGAATCTCTGGCAAAGAATTGGAGTGGTCCAGGCATTGAAACATTTAGAAAAATATTACAATCTCTCGAGTTAAAACTCAACATTACTCATAATGATTTTATTCCTGAGCGATTAATAGGAAAACTAATTAATTCAGAACAACCATTTTCATTGACTGATATTGATGGAATAATCATGCTTAATCATTCACCTACAATACCTAAATCGCATATTGATTTTATGAAGGCAATTTCTTATCACTGTCCAGTTCATCAATTAGGGAATATCGGAAATATTCGTTTAGGAAAACATGGTCTAAGATTAATTGATGATTGGGCTGTCACAGATTTATCCGATTTACCTGAATGGGTCCCTAAGCATGACCTAATCTTACAGAACAAAGAAAATGATATTGATAGAATAATGCTCCATCGAGAAAATCAATCTTTTGAAGCAACATTTTCAATAGTTTCAGATTTTCTTTCAAAATCTTCTGATAAAACAGTCCTAATCATAGATCCTAATTTTGAAAATAATAAATATATTTGGGGTAGAGGGATGAAAAATTTAGGACTTCCTTTTTCAGAAGGAGAACATATGTTGATCAATAATTCCTTTGGCCATTGGATTAATTCATATCTTAGTTTATCGCATGGTGATGATGCATTTTCTTTAGAAAAACTCAGAGCAATCTCACTTCAGCAGTCTCTAGTATTATTCCCAGAAATACAAGTACATCCTAAAGATGAGAGAATAAGGCCAATTCCCGATTCTGAATTATTAACTAATATTGCTAGAAGCAATCATATCCTAGGCGGTCCCGGTACGTTATCTCAATGGTTACATAGCCTTAGTTCTGATTTCGATTTTAGATTTAATAATGAAGAAGATAATATCAAAAAAGAATCAACTCAGTGGTGGTTACTTTGTATATGCAAATGGTTAAATCCACTGTTATCTGGATTTGATAGAGATAGTATCAAAGATTTCTCCAATAAAGGGGTGTTTACCAACGAACCCCTCCCTCTCCCCGAAATTCCAAAAAACGGCGATGATTGGTTCCAATCAACGATTAACCTTCTCAGTGAAAAAATGTCTTCTAGAGATAATGTTGAAGATTCAATTAAATCGATAAGTGTTATTCAAACCCTCTTTTCTGAATTCTCTAATCTTCGTTCTACCCAACTCTCGATTGGACAAAATTATTCTAAAATGGGCCCCGCATGGATTGATGAAATCTCAACTCTAATCCAGAAAATAAACATTAAGATTTCTCCAAGTTTAAGTCGAAACAGAGTTAGAATTTTATCTTGTGACCAGTCTTTAGGTTGTACTGCCGATTTAACGATTCTAGCAAACACTTCTTCCATCTCTTGGGACTTAAGGGTACCAAAAATGCACTTTATAGGAGATATAGAAAGATATGAGAATAATATACTTCGCCCCGATGGCCCTATTCGCAATGCAAGACACAATCTTGAACATATTTTGAAATCAGCACCACGAGTAATAATCCTAGATTCTAGCTTCGATGATTCTAACCCTCCATCAACCCCTATTAGAGAATGGGCCATCTCTAACAATCTTGATGAATCTAATATATTTGAATCTATAATTGATTATTCATTAAGTCCTCGTCAGGCGCAAAGAATAGATGGATTGAGGTTGAGCGATAATCAGAAATCACTACATCCTCCAATTAATTCTAATTCAGTAACTATCTCCTTAGATCTAATATTGCAAAGAGATAGAGAAAGGAGGCAGCCCCAATTAGCATCAGCAGATGGTTATTTACCCGACGAAAACCGTAATTCAGTATTCAGTTTTGATATGAAAAATATGACTCGTAAAACACCTAAAACATTGTTAAGTCCAAGAAAAAATATTCGTTGGCCCGTACTTTCAGCAATTACAATTGACCCGAAAAATGGTCGCAAAATCAAGTCTCAAACAATTGATCCGAGACCTTTTACGCCCACAAGTTTGGGAATAAATGTCAATGATTCTAGAAATGGTTTCAAACAATTAGAAAATTTAAATTTCCCTACTTGGTCTCCCACCAGACTTCAGAAATGGCTTCGTTGCCCACGTTCTGGCTGGTTAAATCGAAGTTTGAAGATAGAACTAGAAGATTCTCAAAAGGAAGACCTCGATGCCCGCACTCATGGAGATTTATTCCATAAAATTCATCATAATTTAATACTCCAAACATTAAATTTCAAAGAAAAATATCCTAGGAATTTTAATTCTGTTTTAGCTGATGGTTCTCCAATAAATATTTCTGATTCAAAGATTGAACCACAAATCTTGATGCAACAATCTCTCTTGAATTTAGATGAGATTGCACCTTGGCTAAATAGGGATGATGCTGTTTCTACTAATCGGATTAGAATGATGACTGGTATGAGTATTAGAGAGTGGGATGATTGGTTATCAAACCCTAAACCAGTACCTCTGACAGGGAGAATTGGGAGGATGATTAAGGCAGAGTTATTATTAGAAAATGTAGCGCCAATTGCTATCGAGTGGGATTTATCTTTACATGATAAAGATGGTATTGAAATATCATTACCTTCACATATAACTTCACCTGATGGAGAATCTTTAGATTCAATAAGATTGAAAGGTAAGATAGACCGTGTAGATTTAGTTCCTTTCGATATAGAGAAAAATAACTGGTTAAATGAAGAGGGTAGTGATGAAGTCGCGCCACTAGAATTGTATAAGTCAAGTTGGAAACCGAGAAGATTAGTAATTATCAGAGACATAAAAACTTCAGAAAAGACTGACATTAAAGATAGACATTACAAGGGTCTTCTAGAAGAGCTTCAATTGGCTCTATATGCTAGGTCTTGGGAAATAGCCAATCCTGGAGATTTAGTAATTGGGGCAGGAATTTCAGTGTTGGGGCATGAGACATCCCATTTAATAGAGAAATCAAATAATCTTCTAGTTTCTAATTTGACTAACTTTGGCACTGAGACAGATATTACCAAGAGCTTATTCAGATTTTTAGATGAAGGCGAGTCTCCTAAGAGCGATCCGTTCAGAGCGTGGATGGCATCTCGTATTTCCGTTG
>JGI20158J14315_10002083_pt1 | contig 14180 bp, 13 predicted proteins | sample COG_08_FD_14315 | JGI IMG/M metagenome (IMG submission 14315)
CGTTTTCTGTGCTGTTTTCTACGTCGTTTTCTGCGTCGTTTTGTATGCCGTTTTGTGCGTCGTTTGTTGCGTCGTTTGTTGCGTCGTTTGTTGTTTGGATCTTTGTTTTTGTTGCTGATGGATCTGACAACAAATGAATATTGTTTACGGCACCCACTTGGCTTTTTTGGTTTTTTAAAGCCAAGGCTTTTTGAACCATTGGATCCTGTCCAGCCCTAATTTTAAGCACCGCATTGTCCCCAAAGAGTTGGTAGGCCAATGCTGCTTTGAGTTCTAATAATACGGCAACTTTATGGTCTTTGGTGTCTAGTGCGACGCCAGCGTTTTTCAGGTATGTTACAAAATCTTGGTAGAGGGTTTCGGGTACTTGAAAGTCTTTTACAAAACCAGCTTCTGTCCAGTCTTGGTAGTCGCTTCGGTGTGCGTCTAACTGCTCAAAGCTAAAGAAGGAGAATACCCCAAGGCGTTCCAATTCTTTAACCACCAGCACCGCATTGTCTTCTATTGGCACAAAAACGTCTGGTATAATGCCGCCACCACCATAGACTATTTTGCCTTTGGGGGTGGTGTAGGCCAGCGAGTCTATTACCGGCATGCTGTCCTTGTATTGAAGTTCGCCAGTGGCGTAGCGGTCTTGCGCGCTTTCATAGTCACCATCTCCGTAAGGTTTTTGAATGGAACGGCCTGTTGGGGTGTAGTAACGGGCTATGGTCAGGCGCACTGAAGAGCCGTCTCCCAAAGGCATTTCTCTTTGAACGAGTCCTTTACCAAAAGTCCTGCGGCCAATAATGGTTCCTATATCATTGTCTTGTAGGGCTCCAGCAATTATTTCTGAAGCCGATGCGGAACGTTCGTTTACCAGAACGTAAACCGGTTTATTTTCAAAAGCCCCACCTGCATTGGCCAGGGTGGTAGCTGTAGTGCCTTTTTTATTTTTGGTGTACACAATAGGGGTGTTGGCGGACAGGAAGTCGTCCGATATTTGGGTGGCCATACCCATATAACCGCCCAGATTGTCGCGAAGGTCTAAGATGAGTTCTTGGGCACCGCTGGCTTTGAGTTCCGCCAAGGCCAGGCTGAATTCGTCATAAGTGGTGGCGGCAAATCGGTTTATTTTAAGGTAGCCCAGACTGCTGTCTAGCATGCAATAGCCACTTACAGAAACAATGGGAATGCGGTCTCTCTTTAGGGTGAAGTTTTGAAAGCTGTGGTCTTTTTTTCTAAACACCCTCAGGCCTACCTCAGTGTTAATAGGGCCTTTGAGCTTTTGCACCAATTGGTCATTGGGCATATTGTTTCCGTAAAGGGTGTCTCCTTGGGCGAGTAAAATACGGTCTCCCGCTTGAATACCTGCCTTTTCACTGGGCCCACCTGCTACGGTTCTAATGACGGCTACAGAGTCTTTATAGCGGTAAAAATTCACTCCAATACCCACAAAATCGCCCTGCATTTGCTCTGCAACTGCGGAAGAAATGGTTTTGGGAATATAGACCGAATGGGGGTCTAATTTGTCTAGTATTTCGTTAATAGTTACGGTGACAATACTGTCCGTATTTACGGCGTCTACATAGTCCTCTTCAATAAAATTGAGCAGCCGTTGCATTTTTTCTTGGGCTACTTCAGAAGGGCTCCCGCTAAGGGGGTATGAATTTGCGTCGCTTTGGCTTCCAATGAGAATACCTGCCATTAAGATGGTCAGTGCTAAAAACAATCGAAATAGTTTTTGTCTCATAGGAGCAGCTGTCTTTAGGGTTTGTTGTTTGTGGTTTGCTTGTGGTTTGTGGGTTACTTGTGTTTTGTTGGTAGTTCGTGGTTTGTTTCTAGTTTGTTTGTTACTTGTGGTTTTCTTCGATGGGCATGTGGCTAATGGCAACTCCTGCTTTGGCTAAGAAATCAATGCCAGAGCTGTCTCGGTAGGCCTTGGCGTACACCACGCGTTTAATGCCTGATTGGTGGATGAGTTTGCTGCATTCCTTACAAGGGGAAAGCGTTATATACAAAGTAGCGCCCTCAGAAGACTGGGTAGAGGCCGCTACTTTAGACAGTGCGTTGGCCTCTGCATGAAGTACATACCACTTAGTGTAGCCTGCCTCATCTTCACAGAAATTTTCAAAACCAGAGGGGGTTCCGTTGTATCCGTCGGAAATAATCATGCGGTCTTTTACCACAATGGCGCCTACTTGTTTGCGCTTGCAATAGGATAATTTCCCCCATTCGGCGGCCATTCTAAGGTAAGCTTGGTCGTATTTTTCTTGTTTGTCTTCTGTTGTCATTTCAAGGCGTCTAATAGGGCTACAAGGCTGTTGTAGGTGAGGGGAAGTGTTACCAGCACAAGGGCTGATGAGAATACGATCACCCACCTGGGCCTTTGAATTTTAAAGATAAGAATAAAAAGGGCACTGGCAAGCATCACCGTGCTGAGCACGGCCAATTGAGCTACTTCAATTCCAGCGGCAAAACCCAGTAAGGCACTGTTTTTGGCTTCTTGTCCTTCCATCAGCATCTTGAAATAGTTGGAAAAACCAAATCCGTGAATAAGGCCAAATAATGCGGTGGCCCCATAGGCTATTACCCCTGTTTTAGGTCCTTTATTTTGTAAGGCATTTTTAATATTGAGGCCCAAAAGTAATAAAATACTCAGGGGGATTAAAAATTCAATGAGAGGGGCGTANACTTTGGCAATACCATACACAGAAAGTACCAAAGAGATGCAGTGGGTGAGTGTGAATACGGAAGCCAGTAGTACGGCAGATTTGATTTTTTTTAAGGCAAAGGGAAGGGCTAAGGCGGCTAAAAATAGTACGTGATCGTATCCGTTGGGGTCTAGGACGTGATTGAGTCCCAGGTCTAAATAAAATAAAAATGTATCCATAGTGGTTTAATATAATGGTTTGGNNNTTNNCAATACCATACACAGAAAGCACCAAAGAGATGCAGTGGGTGAGTGTGAATATGGAAGCCAGTAGTACGGCAGATTTGATTTTTTTTAAGGCAAAGGGAAGGGCTAAAGCAGCTAAAAATAGTACGTGATCATATCCGTTGGGGTCTAGGACGTGATTGAGTCCCAGGTCTAAATAAAATAAAAATGTATCCATAGTGGTTTAATATAATGGTTTGGCGGTTTTCTTTGGTTTTGCGGTTTTTTTGGCGGCTTATTACATGCCGCGTTCTTTTTGAATGGCCTCGTAGGCCTTTTGTACTTGTTTGAATTTTTCTTCTGCACCACTTTTTATGGCGGCGTCTTCTGTAATGACGCGGTCTGGATGGTATTTCTTGGCCATGTCTCTATAGGCTTTTTTTACTGCTGCATCTGTAGCGGTTTTTTCTACCTCTAAAATGGTGTAAGCACCATCTGTTGCTTCTATAAACATGGCTTTTATAGAGTTAAAATCAGGGGAGCCAAGCCGCAACAAACGGGCAATTTCTTCCAATTTACTGACCTCTGGTGCGCTTACATGACCGTCTGCTTTGGCAATATTAAACAGAAAATGCAACAACTGAAGCTTGAGTTCGTAAGGCGCTCTTTGGTTTATTTTTTGACATAAATTCTCTAGAGACAGGTCTTTTTTGTCTACTGCGTCATTAAAGGTTCTAAAAATGGCATTGGCCCTTTGTTGGCCATAGGTCTGTATAAAGTAGCGTTTTACAAATTCTTTTTCTGCAGGGCTTACCTGTCCGTCTGCTTTGATCACTACGGCGCATAAGGAGAGTAAGTGCAGCTCAAAATCCTGAGAAGTTACTGGTCTTTGGGAAGTGAAACTACCAAAAGAACGGCCTTTCTTGCCAGATTGCAGCATGTCTACAAAACTGCCTAAGAAGTATCCAGCCACTGCTCCGGGAAATCTAAAAAAAATAAAGCCCAGTAGGGCAGCCAACCATTTAGTCATTGTCAAAATTTTATCAAAGATACTTTTTTCACAAAAAAAGCAGGGCAAACTAATCATAAGATGTGTTAAAAATTATGGGTGTATGTTGTACCTTTGTGGGGTAAAAAAAAATTTAGGAAGGATGTACCCAGAAGAATTTGTAAAACCAATGAGACAAGACCTTGCCCAAGCAGGTTTTCAAGAATTATTTACAGCAGCAGCTGTAGCAGAAGCAGTTAATGCTTCCGGGACTACTTTGGTGGTGGTAAACTCTGTTTGCGGTTGCGCGGCAGCCAATGCCAGACCCGCTGCAAAAATGAGCTTGACCAATGCTAAGGTGCCCAGTCGTGCCGTGACTGTTTTTGCAGGAGTAGACACAGACGCAGTAGACCAAGCGAGAAATATGATGGTTCCTTTTCCTCCTTCATCGCCTTCTATGGCTTTATTTAAAGACGGAGAATTGGTGCATATGATTGAGCGCCACCACATTGAAGGTCGTGCGGCACAAGCCATTGCGGAAAACTTAATGGAAGCGTATAACGAATTTTGTTAATACGCCCCTAATCATGTAAAAAAAACCACCCACTTGCGGTGGTTTTTTTATTTTTACCCTATGAAAAGACTGCTCGCTTATCCTTTAACGGTACTGTATTTTTTGGCTTTTGGACTTTGTCTGGTGGTATTCCATCCCATTCAAGTCCTTGCCTTTAAGGTTTTTGGCTATGAACCCCATAGAAGGGTCGTGGCTTTTTTAAATGGTTGCCTCATGGCAACTACCCGAATTTTGGGGACCCGTTATACGATTAGTGGAATGGCGAATTTGCCCCAAAACAAAGCGGTTATTTTGGTGGCCAACCACCAAAGTATGTACGACATACTCCCCATTATCTGGCGTTTGAGGTCTTTACATCCTAAATTCGTGTCTAAGGCATCTTTGGGTAAGGGCATTCCTTCAGTCTCATATAATTTAAGACATGGAGGATCTGTGCTAATCAATCGGGGAGACGGTAGGCAAGCGGTTGCTGCTATTGCAGGCTTAGGAACTTATATAGAAAAATACCAGCGTTGTGCAGTAATCTTTCCAGAAGGAACTCGGTCCAGAGATGGAAAACCCAAGCCCTTTCAGCGTACGGGTTTAAAAGTGTTGTTAAAGAAGGCGCCGTCTGCCTTAGTGCTCCCTGTCACCATTAATGGGTCTTGGAAAATGGTGCGTTGGGGACAATTCCCCCTGGGTATAGGTAACCGTATTGAACTAATCATACATCCTGTGGTGGTTCAGGAAACGTATTCAGACACGGAAGACTTAATTACGGCAGTAGAGACCACTATTGGCGCAAGTATTCAGGTTTAGCGCTTGGTTTTTTCCTCAATTTTTTTTGAGAGAAACAGAATAACCAACAATACTGCGGCAGCTAAAGCAGCAATGGCAGATACAGAAGCCACAAAGTTTTGGTCTGCAAACAGGTCTGAATAGTCTATTAAATACAAGTTGTAGCCGCCCAAAATTAGGGCAGCAGTCAATAAAATGAAAAAAAGTACTTTGTTCATAAGCTGGTTTTAGGCGTTAAATAAGACGTTTATATTAGCGGCAAAAAGTTTTACGGCAATGGCCAGTAAGATCACCCCAAATACTTTTCTAATCACAGAGAGGCCATTTTTTCCTAGAACGCGTTCAATGCGTTTGGAAGATTTTAGGACCAAGTACACGAAAATGATGTTTACCACAATAGCGATGATAATATTTTCTACATGGTATTCTGCCCTCAGAGAAAGCAAGGTGGTAATGGTTCCAGCCCCGGCAATGAGTGGGAATGCGATAGGGACAATAGAGGCAGACTCTGGTTCGTCGTCTTTGTAAAGGGTAATGCCCAAAATCATTTCAATGGCTAGGAAGAAGATCACTAGGGCCCCTGCTACGGCAAATGAATTCACATCTATACCAATAAGGTTTAATATTTTTTCTCCAATAAATAGGAAAGCCACCATGATAATTCCCGCCACTATGGAGGCCTTTTCAGACTGAATATGGCCTACTTTATTTCTGAGACTAATGATAATTGGGACAGATCCCACTATGTCAATCACCGCAAAAAGCACCATGCTGGCGGTGAGTATTTCTTTAAAGTTAAAGTGAAATGTCATGGGCGGTATGCTTTGGTATTTTTCTAAGAATTGCTTTGGTATTTTTTAGGACTTTTTTTGGCTTTTTAAAAGGACACAAACCCCTTCTTTTGCGCAGCAAATTTAAGGCTTTTTTATGGTATATTTGCCCCTTAAAACCAATCAGATGTTTCAAATCCAAAAAACCCTCGTTTCAGAAGATCTTTTAGAAAATGATTTTGTGTGCAACCTTAGTGCCTGCAAAGGAGCTTGTTGTGTAGACGGAGACGCAGGAGCGCCTTTAGAGGAGAAAGAAACAGAGATTTTGGTAGACATATACAGCCGTGTAAAGCCTTATTTAAGGGCAGCGGGAATAGCGGCAATTGAAGACCAGGGTGCCTTTGTAAAAGGAGACGACGGCGAGTGGGAAACCCCCTTGGTAAACGGCTCAGAATGTGCTTATGTAATCTTTGACGAGAAGGGCATTACCAAGTGTGGTTTAGAGGCGGCTTATAACGATGGGGCCACCAAATGGAGGAAACCGGTTTCTTGCCATTTGTACCCTGTTCGCACCCGAGAATACAGCGAATTTACAGCCGTGAATTACCACCAATGGAGTATTTGTTCGGATGCTTGTTCTTTAGGAGCAGAACTTTCCGTGCCTGTGTATGTTTTTGTGAAAGAAGCGCTGATCAGGAAATTTGGTGCTGCTTGGTATGAAGAACTGGCCCTTGTTGCCGCAACTTTAAAAGCAGCTGAAAAAGGATCTGAAAGCAACAAAAAATAGGCCACTTTTTTTCATTTTTTTTATTGCCACTTCCCAGCCTAGTCAGGGCGGGGCTTAAACCTACATTTCAACATTAAGTGTTAAAAACTTTACTGTTAAGTCTCTGCTTTTGCGGTCAGAACTCAAACATTTTTAACCATCTTTGTTAACCGAGTAAAGCACTTCTGTGTGCGCTGTGAAAAACCAAAAAAAAGACCCAATGAGCAACAATGTAGAGCCTATTTTAACTGAGAATCCAGACCGCTTTGTAATTTTTCCAATCAAACACGATGATTTGTGGGAGTGGTACAAAAAATGTGAAGCTTGTTTCTGGACGGCAGAAGAAATAGACTTGTCAGAAGACCTCAACGATTGGAACAATAAGCTCAATGAAGACGAGCGTTATTTTGTAAAGCACATCTTGGCCTTTTTTGCTGCTTCTGATGGTATTGTCAACGAAAATCTCGCAGAGAACTTTGTGAGTGAGGTGCAGTATGCGGAGGCAAAGTTTTTCTACGGTTTCCAGATTATGATGGAAAACATTCACTCGGAAACATATTCTTTACTCATAGATACTTATGTGAAAGATGAGAAGGAAAAAAACAAACTTTTTAAAGCTCTGGAAAATTTTCCAGCGATTAAAGAAAAAGCAGATTGGGCCCTTAAATGGATTGAATCTCCAAGTTTTGCAGAGCGTTTAATTGCTTTTGCAGCCGTAGAAGGTATTTTCTTTTCTGGTGCTTTCTGTTCAATTTTCTGGCTTAAAAAACGCGGTCTAATGCCAGGATTGACCTTCTCCAATGAGCTTATTTCAAGGGATGAGGGCATGCACTGTGACTACGCCGTTCACTTACACAACCACCACCTGATTAATAAAGTGCCTAAAGCGCGTATTCGCGAGATTTTAGTAGACGCTTTAAACATAGAAAGAACATTTATTACAGAGTCCCTTCCTGCCAGTCTCATTGGTATGAATGCGAAACTCATGACACAATATTTAGAGTTTGTTACCGACCGCCTTTTGGTTGAATTACAATGTGAGAAAGAATACAATGTGAGTAATCCATTCGATTTTATGGACATGATTTCATTGCAGGGTAAGACAAACTTCTTTGAAAAACGCGTTTCAGAATATCAGAAAGCTGGCGTTTTAAACAAAGACCAAGATGTGAATGCCCAGAATATTAGCTTTGACGCAGATTTCTAAGCAATACAACTCTTAAAGCCTACCGGAACCAGCCTGCTGGTTCTTAAAATACTGTTAGATTCATAGTCAAATCTACTCAAGCTTGGTTTGGAATACCTAATGCCAAACCATCTTGGGTCAGTGTTTTAGCCCCTAAATCGAACAACTAAACCAAAAACAAAGCAAGTAAAATGTACGTATTAAAAAGAGATGGCAAGAAAGAGCCCATGATGTTTGACAAGATCACGGCCCGCGTAAGAAAATTGTGTTATGGCCTCAACGAAAGGGTAGACCCAGTGAAGGTTTCTCTTCGCGTAATTGAGGGACTATACGACGGGGTAACCACCTCTGAGTTAGACAATCTCGCTGCGGAAATTGCTGCTACAATGACTACAACACACCCGGATTTCGCCAAACTTGCGGCGAGAATTTCGGTATCTAACTTGCACAAAAACACCAAGAAGTCTTTTTCTGAAACCATGGAAGACTTATATAAATATGTGAACCCTAGAAATGGCAAGTCTTCTCCATTGTTGTCAGATGAGGTGTACCAAGCTATTATGGACAATGCAGAATTATTGGATTCTACCATTATCTACAACAGGGACTTTGGCTATGATTATTTTGGTTTTAAAACCCTAGAGCGTTCTTACTTGCTTAAGCTCAACGGTAAAATTGTGGAACGTCCACAGCATATGCTTATGAGGGTATCCGTGGGAATTCACCCCACAGATATGGATTCCGCAATAGAGACTTATGAGCTTATGAGTAAAAAATATTTTACCCATGCTACCCCCACACTCTTCAACTCTGGGACCCCAAAGCCACAAATGTCTTCTTGCTTTTTATTGGCCATGAAAGACGACTCCATAGACGGTATTTACGACACCCTAAAGCAAACTGCCAAGATTTCTCAGTCTGCGGGAGGTATAGGGCTGTCTATTCATAATGTAAGGGCTACAGGCTCTTATATTTCAGGAACGAACGGAACTTCTAACGGTGTAGTGCCTATGTTAAAGGTCTTTAATGATACTGCGCGCTATGTGGATCAGGGAGGCGGAAAGAGAAAGGGAAGTTTTGCCATGTATGTAGAGCCATGGCATGCAGACATCTTTGATTTCTTAGACCTTAAAAAGAACCACGGAAAAGAAGAAATGCGTGCCAGAGATTTATTCTATGCCATGTGGATTCCAGATTTGTTTATGAAACGTGTAGAGGCCAATGCAGAATGGACGCTAATGTGTCCTAATGAGTGTCCAAACTTGTTCAACAACCACTCCGAAGCCTTTGACGAATTGTATTTAAAATACGAGTCAGAAGGTAAAGGTAGAAAGACTATCAAAGCCAGAGAGCTTTGGGAAAAAATACTAGAGTCTCAAATAGAGACAGGGACCCCTTATATGCTGTACAAAGATGCAGCCAACAGAAAGAGCAACCAGAAGAATTTAGGAACCATACGTTCTTCTAACCTCTGTACAGAGATTATGGAATACACCTCTCCAGATGAGGTAGCGGTCTGTAATTTAGCTTCTATTGCCCTTCCAATGTTTGTAAAAGACGGTGCCTTTGACCACAAAGAATTGTTCAAGGTGACCAAAAGGGTGACCAAGAACCTGAACAAGGTCATAGACAGAAACTACTATCCAGTAAAAGAGGCAGAGAATTCCAATATGCGTCACAGGCCTATTGGTCTTGGGGTGCAAGGATTGGCAGACGCTTTTATTATGCTGAGATTGCCTTTTACTTCTGACGAAGCCAAGAAACTCAATGAAGAGATTTTTGAAACCCTTTACTTTGCAGCATTGACCGCTTCTATGGAAGAGGCTAAGGCAGACGGTCCTTACCAATCTTATAAAGGATCTCCTATTTCTCAAGGAGAATTTCAACACAATTTATGGGGCATTAAAGATGAGGAACTCTCAGGCAGATGGGATTGGGCTAAACTGAGAAAAGATGTCAAGAAAAATGGGGTACGAAACTCATTATTGGTAGCACCAATGCCCACAGCTTCTACCTCTCAAATTCTAGGAAACAACGAGTGCTTTGAGCCATATACCTCTAATATTTATACCAGAAGGGTATTGTCTGGAGAGTTTATTGTGGTAAACAAGCACCTTTTAGAAGATTTAGTGGCTCTAGGACTTTGGGACGAAGGTCTTAAGCAAGAGCTGATGCGTGCCAACGGTTCTGTTCAGCACATCGATATTATTCCTCAGGACATTAAAGAGCTCTACAAAACCGTTTGGGAGCTTTCTATGAAAGATATTATAGACATGTCTAGACAACGTGGCTATTTTATAGACCAGTCTCAGTCATTGAACCTGTTTATGGAGAACGCCAATTATTCTAAATTGACTTCTATGCACTTCTATGCTTGGAAGAGTGGTTTAAAAACAGGGATGTATTATTTAAGGACTAAGGCAGCAGTAGACGCCATTAAGTTTACCCTAGATAATACAGCCAAAAAAGATGTGCCCGTAAGCGTAGCAGCAGAGGCAGAAGTAGCTGCAGCAACACCAGTGAAAGCAGTACAGCCTGAAAAGGTTCCTGCTAAAGAGCAAAACGTGCAATTAGAAGAGGAAGTAAAGCCCCTAACACCAGATGAAATGCGCGCCTTAATTGCGAAAGCAAAAGAAGGGCAAGCAGACGACGATTGTCTGATGTGTGGTTCTTAAACAGGGTTTTACCCCCAATAAAAAAGCCCTCCTAGTGACTACTAGGAGGGCTTTTTATTTAGGGTCTTAGGATTCATAATGGCCTAAAAATGAAGCGAACTCAAAAGACCAGACATATGTCTTCGCTAATGAGTTCGCAACTCCCTATATTCAACGTTCTTAAATGAATTTAAAATAATTCTACTTACCCTATAAAAATAATATTTTTAAGCAGTCCTTTCAGGCTAAAAAGACAACCAGAACATTATTATAGACGAACGGTTATAATCTATAGATTAAATTACTTATTGCAACTTTAAAAGGTGTATGCTTTCCCTCCCGTTAACGCTTGTAAATCCTCACATGGTAGATATTCTCCAGGCACTGGAAGGTAGGCCAAGACCTCTTCTCCTACGTACTCAGAGCTCTTATACGACCAAATGGTTTTGCCTCTTAATTCATAGGCAAATTCAGTGGCTGGTCCTGGAGCCTGACCCATAGAAGGGGCTGTCTTAAGTGTTTTTTCTAAGGCTGTGGTAATGGCCAAAGCATCTGATCCTCCGTTCTCTGCTGCCAAAGCAACAAAAGCTTCCATACCTTCCTTAATTCTCGCCTGGTCTTCTGGCTTTAGAATTTCAGCATAAAAACGGTCTATAAACTGTGGTACATTTACTTCAGAAGCGCCAGGCGTATCTGTTTTAGGCAGTATCACGTCTACAGCAGTCGTCAAAAATGCCGCCTGTTCTGCGGTAAAAAACTGAGGGGCCCATCCTGCATCAGCTGTAGCGTTACAGCTTTGTAGCATGCTGAGAATAGTTGGCGTTGCCGCCATATAACCCAGTCCAAGTCCAATATTTCTAAGGGCGTTTCTTCTTTCCATTATAAAAGTCCTTTTTTAAGTTGTTCTGCAGCATAATTGGCTGCTCTGGCTGTAAAAGCCATATAAGTCAGTGAAGGGTTAACGCAAGAAGCAGAGGTCATAAAAGAACCATCTGTTACAAATACGTTAGGGCAAGTATGCACCTGGTTGTATCCGTTTAATACAGATGTTTTAGGNTCTCTTCCCATACGCGCAGTGCCCATCTCGTGAATACCAAGACCTAAGGCACCTGGGTTGTCATAAGCATTNACGTTTTTGAATCCTGCTTGCTCTAACATGGCCACCGCTTGGGCTTTCATGTCTTCCCGCATTTTCCATTCGTTGTCTTTAAACTCAGCGTCAAAAGTTAAGGTAGGTAAACCCCACTCATCCAGGTTCTCATAGTCTAAGGTAAATCGGTTTTCTTCGTAAGGCAATACCTCTCCAAAGCCCATGATTCCCATGCTCCAACCACCTGGTTTTAAGACCGATTCTTTGAGGTCTTTTCCAAAAGCGTGCTCTGCAATGGCTTCTTCCCAGTTTCCTCTAGAAGCACCTCCTTGGTATCCGAAACCTCTTAGATAGTCTTTTTTAGTATCGGTGTCTAAGTTTCTAAACCTTGGGATATACACCCCGTTTGGTTTTCTACCTTTGTAGTATTTGTCTTCAAAACCGTCAAAAGTACCATTGGCACCAACCCCCAATTGGTGGTCCATGATGTTTCTGCCCAATTGATCAGAGTCGTTTCCTAATCCGTTGGGGAAACGTTCAGACTTAGACTGCATTAAAATAGCAGAAGAAGCCATGGAAGAAGCACAAAGGAATACGATTTTGGCATTAAATACCATACTTTCTTTGGTTTCTCTATCGATCACTTTAACTCCAGAAGCTTTTCCTGTCGCTGCGTCATAAATGACTTCGTGTACAATTGAATTGGCCCTTAAGGTCATATTTCCCGTACGCTCTGCTGCTGGCAAAGTAGAAGACACAGAAGAGAAGTAACCCCCAAAAGGACAGCCTCTAATACAGCGGTTTCTAAATTGACACTTGCTACGTCCGTCGTATTTCTTGTCAGAAGTAATGTGGGCCACACGACCTGCGGTCACTACCCTACCTTCAAATTGTTCCGCTACCTGCTCTCTAAAGTGCTGTTCCACACAGTTGAGTTGCATCATAGGTTCAAATTTTCCGTCTGGCAGTTGGGAGAGGCCTAGGTTTTCTCCACTTACTCCAATATATTCCTCTACACGGTCATACCATGGGGCAATATCTTTATATCTCACTGGCCAATCTACCGCTATGCCATCTTTGGCATTGGCTTCAAAGTCCAGGTCACTCCATCTGTAGGAGTGACGCCCCCACATAATAGAACGGCCTCCAACGTGGTACCCACGCATCCAGTCAAAACGCTTGGTTTCGTTATATGGATGGGTCACGTCGTCTACAAACCAATGACTGCTTTCTGCACGCACCGTATATCCGGTTCTGGCTTGTTTTTCTTGTCTTGATTTTTGTTCAGGAGTTAAGTCTCCATTATTTGGCATATCCCAAGGGTCTAAATTAGCCGTTGGATAATCCTGGATGTGTGTCACCATACGTCCGCGCTCTAACACGAGGGTTTTAAGGCCGTTTTCACACAATTCTTTGGCTGCCCAGCCACCGCTTATTCCAGTTCCTACGACAATTGCGTCGAACACTTCATTGGAATCATTATTAGATAAGGTGCTCATGATTGGTGATTGTTTGTTAAAAATGTGACTAAATATAGAATTAATTTTTTACATTTATTCACATTAATTTAAGATAATTACAAACGAAAACGTTGTAGTTTTCAGGTATTTACATAAAAATACCGCTTCATTATTAAATCCAACTATATGATACTTAAAAACTTATCTATCCGTTCTGCTTTTTCATTGTCCTTGGCCTTTGTTTTTGCATTGAGCAGCCTCTCGTGTAAAGAAAAAACCACCAAAGAAGCCCCTTCTCAAGAAACAGCTGTTTTAACAGCGCCTAATTTTAAACTTTCTTTGGCCCAATGGTCCATCCATAAAATGATCAATGAAGGCGGTTTAGACCCTTATGCTTTTGCAGAAAAAGCCCATGACTGGGGCTTTGAAGGCTTGGAGTATGTGAGTCAATTGTACAACAAAGAATTACAACCCACTAATTACGGTCCAGAGGCCATGGCCAATTTTGTAGCCAAGTCTTTGGCAGAAAGTGAAAAATACGGCATGCAAAATTTACTGATCATGATAGATGGTCAAGGAAATTTAGCCACTACAGACGCCGCAGAAAGACAGGCGGCTGTAGAAAACCACTACAAATGGGTAGACGCTGCTGCAGCCTTAGGTTGTCATTCTGTTAGGGTAAACCTGGCAGGTTCTAATGACCCTGAAGTATGGATACCAGCCGCTACAAATGGATTGAGCAAATTAGCTACTTATGCAGCTACTAAAAACATCAATGTGATAGTGGAAAATCACGGAGGACTTTCTTCCAATGCAGGACTATTGGTTCAGGTTATGGAAGCCGTAAATATGACCAATGCAGGTACTTTACCAGACTTTGGAAACTTCTGTATCACTGCAGAGTGGGGTGCTAGCGGACGCACTTGCTCAGAGGAATACGACCGTTATAAAGGGATAGAAGAAATGATGCCTTATGCCAAAGCCGTAAGCGCCAAGTCGCACGACTTTGGCCCAGAGGGTCAAGAAATTCATTCAGATTACCCCAGAATAATGAAGCT
>JGI20158J14315_10002084_pt1 | contig 14168 bp, 12 predicted proteins | sample COG_08_FD_14315 | JGI IMG/M metagenome (IMG submission 14315)
GATCTACTTGTATCTGTCTCTGTTTGTGCGAGTGTGTGATAGAACTTCTACTTTCTATGTGCTAGTATTCTAACGAAGATTACTCTCGCTTTTTCTTTTTTATGTGTATGGGGGTTGCCCTCTCCGCCGCCTCTTCGTTCAAAAATTCTCTCTTTCTCTCTCCTCTGTTTTCACTCTTTGCTGCTCTGTTTTTTCATTCCTCGGCCGTCCAAATATTCCACACAACACACATTCCGCTTCTCGCAGAAAAGTCCTCATCATAAAAAGAAAAAAGAAGAAGAAGAAGAAACAGAGGAAGAAGTTAAAGAAGAAGAAGAAGAAACAGAGGAAAAGTGAATAAGGAAAAGTTACAACGACGCAATCATGGTGCTCAACGATCTTGGGAGTAAGTTAGCGAACGCTTTGAGCTCGTTGAGTAAGCACACCGTCATAGATGAGGAGATTATGGAAGATGTCTTGAAGGAAATTACAAAAGCTTTACTGTCCGCAGACGTAAACGTCCAGTACGTCGTTCAGATGAAGAAAAATATCGTGAAAGCTGTAGATATCGATGATCTCGCCGGCGGCATCAACGCGAAGAAGATGTTGGAAAAAGCTGTGTTCAACGAGCTGTGTAATATGCTTGACGGGGGCGACGCAAAATCGGAAGTGAAGGCAAAGTTTGTTCCCAAGAAAGGAAAACCAAACGTCGTGATGTTCGTGGGTTTACAAGGTTGCGGTAAGACAACAACGTGCACAAAGTATGCGAGTTATTACGCTCGGAAAGGATTTAAGCCAGCATTAGTTTGCGCAGATACGTTTCGTGCGGGTGCTTTTGATCAGTTGAAGCAGAATGCGACAAAAGCTAAAATTCCTTTTTATGGCTCGTATACCGAGTCAGACCCAGCAAAAATAGCAGCCGAAGGCGTGCAAAGATTCAAGGAAGAAAAGTTTGATTTAATCATAGTAGATACGTCGGGTAGACATAAGCAGTCCGAGGCTCTTTTTGAAGAGATGCGAGCTGTAGACGAGGCCGTAAATCCAACAATGACTATATACACGATGGATTCCTCCATGGGTCAAATGGCGAAAGATCAGGCGGAGGCTTTCAAATCCGCAGTCGATGTTGGTGCGGTGATCATGACGAAGACGGATGGCCATTCGAAAGGCGGGGGTGCAATCGCGGCAGTAGCGGCCACTAAATCTCCTATTATTTTTGTTGGTACTGGCGAACATCTTGAGGACATCGAAGCGTTTGATACACAACCTTTTGTTTCGCGCTTACTTGGACTTGGTGATTGGCAAGGTTTAATGGAAAAGTTATCTGACGTGGTCCCCGAAGACCAAGGGCAGAAATTAGTCGACGGCATTACCTCTGGGCAGTTCACGATGCGTTTGTTGTACGAGCAGTTTCAAAATATAACGAAGATGGGACCAATGTCTCAAGTCATGTCGATGATTCCCGGAATGGCAGATGCGCTACCGCAAGGTTCTGAGAGAGCTGGCCAGGCTAAAATTAAACGAATGTTGTGTTTGATGGATTCTATGTCAGATACGGAGCTAGACACCTGCAATATGAAAATATTAACGGACAAGAAGCGCATGATTCGTATTGCTCGAGGCGCTGGGAAAACTCCACAGGCATACATAGAGTTGCTAGAAGAATTTAAGCGGTTGGCTAAAATGATGAAGGGGATGAAGGGGATGAAAATGCCAAAAGAAGGTTCACGGGGTCGAGGAGGAGGACATGGACAACAGCAAGCTATGCAGCAGCAGATGTCACAAATGATGTCAGCGTTACCCCCGCAAATGCGCAACATGTTCGGTGGCGAAAAAGGGTTGATGAGTATGATGCAGCAGATGGAGAAGGATCCTTCTATGATGAATAAGATGATGGGTATGATGGGCAACAAAAGATGAGAAATTAAAAGCAGCACCCAGAGAACCGCACGAACTTTGACCACGTAGAGCGCATATTTTTGATATCGTTGAGAATACCACCACGTAGTCGCGTAGTATTAGTATTATAATATAATAAATGGAACAGTACCTCCTACACGTGCATCGTGTAGTGTAATAACTTTACTTTTAAGAAAGAGAAATATAGCGCGTTTTCCTGAACTCTCGCCTGGCGTCGCTGAGTGAGTTGTCTACAAATCTCATTTTCAGTTGGGGCCAGACTTCACAAAATATGCTGCGTCGCGCAGTTTTGCACAGTTTGAGGGCAAATACAATCCCAAATTTGAGATGTTTTGCCTCCTCTACGTCGACTCACGGGGCGGACGTCTCCGAGATACAAGACGTTAAGGAGTTGGAGAAACTCATAGGAGTTGAATCTGAGAGGAAAGCAATAATCATAGATTTTTATGCGAACTGGTGTAACCCCTGTAAAATATTAACGCCGCGTTTAGTGAAAGCTCTGGAAGGAAAATCTCGAAGTATTAAAATGGCGAAAGTTGATGTAGATTTGTTTCCGAATATCGCGGAAGCTTTAAAAGTCAGTTCGCTCCCGACAGTGATGCTTTTTCATAAGAGCACGCTCGTCGAACAGTTCGCAGGCGTGATAAACGAAGACGAGTGCGAAAAATTTATCCAGCGAGCGGCTGAAAGAGTGCATGCACACACACAAGACGAAAATCACGAGGATAGTAAGTTTCTGGAAGACGAGGAAGCTCAGAGCACCTCGGAGGTGGTTGATCTCGCATCCATCCATTCAAAGGTTGAAGTCGCCTTACAAGGCTTGGCAGAAGGAAGTTCCGCGAGTTCTGCGACGCAAAGAGCTGCTCTCATCGCTTTCACAAATTCCGAAGCTTCTATGCGGTCGGCTCCTGCATTTCTACAGGCTGAAATATACAGTGCTTTGGCGATGATTGAGCTGAACGAAAACAAAGCTTCCCTTGAAAGTGTTGAATCATTGGTGAACGCTGCGGAGCAAATATCAGCAGAAGCAAAGAAGGAAGGAATTGGAGCACCTCAAGTATCATTCCCTGCCATCGCAGCTCGCGCTCGCTTGAAACTTAGAATTCGTGCGAATGAATATAATATAACATTTGAAGACCATGCGAAATGCATATTTGAATACGAAGAAGGCAAAGCGAAGTCTTTCGAGCTGAGTTTAAGAGCGGTATTAGCTTCTGTAGTAGTATCAGATTGGGAGAGAGCATGCAACTTTTCGCTCGANTTACTCAAATCAAAAAGCGACATCCANGGGAAAGAGGATTTGAAAACACTCGGTCGAGAAATATGCGTTGAGGTCATCGATTCCATAAATTTTGGTGCGACTTCCGCCTTAGCAGAAAGAACGCGAAGGCGTCTCGCTTCTATTCTTTTTGCTTGATAAGAAAGTGCAAATAAGATACCGTTGTAGTAGAAATAGAATAGATACAGGAATAGGTACCAGGTACGAAAAAAATACAGCTTCCGCTCTTAAAATTACAATTTTTCTATTGCCGTTTTGACGATTTCAACGGCAGATGGTCTCATGTTTGGGTTTCTATGCAGACACATGATTATTAAATTCCGTAAAGCGAGACTCCTCTCCCTCGGAATTGAATCTTTTTCTTCTCTTGAAGTGCATTCGCGGAATTTCCTTCCAGTTGCGACTTCATACAACATAGCACCGAACGAAAAAATATCACACGAAGGTTTTGGTTTCGCATCAGCATTCAAATTCAGCAACTCTGGAGCTACGTATCCTCCATCACCATCTTCAACGCGCCACGCGTGACCAGGTGCCCATGCTAAGCCAAAATCGCCTATTTTGAATGTTCCCTGACGATCAATGAAAATATTCTCTGGTTTCAAATCTAAGTGAAGGACTGCGTGCGAATGGATATGTTTCAATCCACTCCCAACCTCATAAATTAAACGCCATATATCGCGTTCTTCTAATACAACGCCTGGTCTTAATCGCTGCAAAACAGTGCCGAGCGAGCCACACTCACAATATTCAAATTGGATGCAGAATAGGCGCTCCTGCTGCCATCCTCGGAATACTTTCACCACGTTCTCGTGTTCCGGTAAATTCGCCACCGCCTCGAGCTCTCTCATCGCGGATCTTCGATCTGAATCGCTCGTGAAGGGCTTGTGCCGTTTTTTTACGACGAAAGGTTCTCCCGTTTCCAGACCGGTCACGAGCCATACTTCCGCGTTTACGGTTCTACTTAATCTGCGTTCGTAACGAAAGTGGGCATCGAAGCGAAAGTTCGAAGGCAAGGAGTTTGATTTTTGACGTCTCAGATTCGTAACAGCTAACAACTTTGTTTCGTTTAAAGAGTTCATGCGCATTAAGCCATCCTCTGGCTTCACTTCCTCTTCATCAGGAAAACTTGGTCGGTGCATAACTGGACGAATTAAGGGAGGAGGCTCTCTCTCCTCCTGGGAGTTTTTGAATAACGTGGACACTGGCGTAGGAGAACGTGGAGAGATCAAATCTTCTTCCTCATTCTCTCCTCCAACCCTCCTTCTCGTCGTCGCATTCTTCTCACTCGTCTTATTCTGTTTCTCCGTGGAGACGCTCAGATCCGGTGTTAGTAAAACAGAAACCGGAGAAAATTGCAAAGAAGATTTCTTCCTCGAATTCTTATTCACCATCATCGTCGGCGTGTTCGTCTCCCCCCCCTCTTCGCCACCACTTTCTCGTAAGGACGTCATTCGCAAGCGCGTCATTATCGGGGTCAGACTGTTGTTATTACTCATCACCTCTCGATTTTCATCGCACGCTTTTCTTGGCGGGCACAAAAGGAAAGTGATGTATGAGGGCACCCTTTTCAATGAAAGATGTTTTGTTTTTGAATTTTTTTCTGCCTTTTCGCTCTTCTTCTTTCGCAATTTTTTCGCTTCTTTTAAAAAGAGGGGACCGAGCGACCGCCTCCCTGGTGCAGCAGGAATTCAAACGCACTCTCCTTCCTTCAAATGCCACAAATCGAAAGAAAAGTAATCGAGATTACTTTTTGATTGAACGCGCGCTTCAGCGCCTACCTGTAATTTATTTATTTCTTACACGCACGCGCGCTCGAGAAAAACGAATACGATCATGGGCGAAGGAAAAGAGTTTGGAAAGCGCTTCACGTTTGAATCGAAGTTGAACTGTCCGGCGACAGTCTTCCTCTTGGACAAAGATACGGAGGATTTCCGCGAATTCCACATGAAACGAGTGGGAACAAAAGAGGCTGAAACTTTACGGACGGGCGTTGAACTCGTAGATTTAGATAAAAATGGAGAAGAGAAAGAAAAGAGATTCGTCACGGTCGTACGCACTGTCCCGGGGATAAAACTTCCGATGGTAGTGAAGCCTTTATTGAAAGGTGGACACGTCGAATTTGTCGACACGCGCAGCACGTCACCGAACGCCCTTGACGACTTTATGAAGGGGAAGACGAAGACGCACGAGACAATGTTTCGAACGGTGAATAATATCACAAAACATGCCGTAGTAGACGGGGTGATATCAATAATTCCAATAACAGCAACAACGTGTAAAGTCGTAGCTAGCGGTTTATGTCACGTCACGCTCGGTTCTCTCGGTAGACTGATTGAGAACATAATCGTAAACGGAATTGGGAAATCCTACGAGCAGTTGCCAGAAATTTGCGACGAATGGCTCAAGCATAAGCGAGATGTTTTGAAGAAAGGATCCGCTAAGAAAAGTGCAAAAGTTTCTAAATCAAAAGCTAAGACAGAAGATAACGAAAACGATAACGACAGCGAGTCATCTTTTGCGACGGCGTCGACTGAATTCAACGAATCCGCAGGAAGTTCACAAAATCAGATCTTAGATATTGATTCATTCGCAGCTCCGCTGACACCCATATTTAATAGTATCTTATCTTTTAGCGGCTTTGGTGGTTCCTCTTCTAATAGGGACGAAGAGGAGGAGGAAGATGAGTTAGATGGTGATCTGGAAGAAATGAAAAAAGACATTAGCTTTGAGGTGGTGGAGCAAAGTATAGATGCCTCAAACGCGAACGGTCTTGGTGGTAAGAAGAAAGTAGTAAAAGTAGAACGATCGATGAAGAAAAGCAGCAGTGGTTTCACTTGCTGCTTCGCATCGCCTGCGGTTGAGTCTTGAATAGTTCTTTTTGTCGCATAGTTTTTATAGTATTTGTGTTTGTATCCAACGCAACTGAAGCGAGCTAAAAAAAGTTTATTCCTTCTCAAAAGTTTGCTTATTTGCCTGAGCATTGTAAAAATCTGCAACTTGATGCGCGTTAGTCGCCATTTCCGGCTCTTTATCGTCTCGACTTCTTAAAAAGCGCGGAAAACGTAAAGCAATACCCTTGTTTGGATCCACTAAACCCATGGCAGCTTTGTGCGTTGGAGAGATCGACAGATCAGCCGCTTTCACTTCCCAAACTAACTTTGCGTCAAACCATAAGTCAGGTTCCATACCTTCAGGATATTTGTAGTAAGAGCGTGGAGCTTCTATTAAATGCGGTTCAAGCGCTTTCGACAAGGTTTCCAAATCGATCTCGGAAAAGCCAGTTCCAATTTTGCAAATCGTTTGAAACTCTTCTCCATCTTCGTCGTAACAAGCGAGAAGAAATGCTCCATACACCCCTGTCCTTTTGCCTCTGCCATGCCAAGCACCGATTGGGACCAAATCTAACGAGTCTCCGCATCCTTCCATGTAGTCTTTCTTCAACTTCAACCAGTTTAATGAGCGCTTGGAGGGTTCGTATGTAGCATCCATTGTCTTTACAATCAAACCTTCGGTATTCGCAGCGATGGATTCATCCAAAAATACCTGCAGCTCCTCCACATCCCTGCTCGTTTTTGCAGTGGCAAACAGGAATTCACCTTTCGTTTCTCGGAATGAACTATAAAGCGCAAGACGCCTAACGCTCATCGGTTCACGCAAGAGCGATTTTCCGTTCAAATATAAACAATCAAATGCGTACAACGCCACTTGCACTTTAACGTCTTCAATTTTGATATTTTTCTTTCCTCTAGTACTCAAAATCTGAAAAGGAAGAATCTTATCTTGCTCTCTATCGTACGCCACGGCTTCACAATCGATGACTACTGAGGTTATTTTCCCGTCTACGTTGTTCAAGTAATTTTTGAATTTCGAAACGATATCAGGGAACTTTGGCGTGTTATCTTCCTGATTTCTGGAGAAGATCTTTATCGATCCATCTTCGAGCAAGTGAACTTGAGCTCGCTCGCCGTCATACTTATATTCGCACGTAAATTCAACGTCAGAAAATCTGTTCAAAACTTCCGCCACACCGGTCGTTGGCTTTGCCAACATTGGTTTCACTGGCGCACCTGGTTTAAATTGACATTTCTCCTGCAGACCGTCGATGCCAACATCCAAGAGCGCTGGGACAACCAAGTCGTAGCTCGGACATTCCGAGAAAACAAGCTTCACAACATCCACGGCTTTCAGGAGTTGATCTGCCAAGGCATTAGCACCTAGCTTTATACCTGCAGTTTTATTTGCTTCTAAAACGATAGCATGCGTAAGAGCAGCGTTCACGGTTTGCTGAGCCAGACCAATGCGTAACTTTCCTTGTAATGCCCTCACTATGTATCCAGCTTCGCTGCCTTTGGCGGCAACGAGTAATTTCTTAATTCGTCCCTTCTTTTGATCGACTGAATTCGTTCCTGCTGTAGTAGCTATGACGCGGAACTCCTGTAAGACGCCTTTCACCGTTAACGGTGCGGGCTGGAACATTGTCCGTTGCGTCGATCGGGATGCCATGGCAACAGATCCCAAGTCGCCAGCCTCGCGGTAGTCAGCCTTTATGTTTGCCTCTTTGCGCCCAGTTGCTTCGGCCAGACATTTAATCAAAGTCGCATCTCCTATACCGAGATCAACACCTTCGTGTTGCGGCGCGATCGTGTTTGAAGCCAAGTAAACTGCTGCGAGCAAATCTCCAGATAACCCACCACGAATAATAGATCTGAATGTATTCGTCAACAAGTTCGTGATCTCCAATCGTTTCGTTGTCTCGGCAATACTTTCAAACGTATCCGCAACGATTCCAAATGGTGTTGCCGTATTCTCCTTCCAAGATGAGATCGATTCCGATGATTGGTCGATATACTTCTGTGCAAGTTCAACTTGTAAGGCTCCAACGCCGGCTTCAGATTTTTCCTTCCCATTTTTTGACTTTGTTTTCTTCTTCGCTTTTTTTTGAACAGAAGCAGAAAGTGGGCCTTCGACGTCTTCGATTTCATCATCATCGTCTTCCTCCTCCCCCTCTTCATCTTCTTCTTCTTCGTCATCAGATTCACGCGATGCTTTGTATTCTTCATCCTTTTCATCGCTCACGTTGGCAACGCTGATGTTCTTCTTTGCATCTTTCTCATCTTCTTCTTTTTCCTCCGTTTGCTTAAGTGCTGCTGATGTTTTTGGTTGTTGCTGCTTTTGTTCCAATTTCAACTTTGCTTGTTCTGCAAAGGACAATGCTTTCGCGTTTGCGTCGAGAACTTCGGATTTCTTCACTAGTTTGCGCTTCTTCGCGGCAACTTCGATGTTTTCTTTCTGTTGCGTAGGCGAATTGTTCTCTGTCGTCGCCGTGGTCGTCGTTTCCGTCGTCTGTTGTTGTTCTTTTTGATTTCCTACTTCCTCTCGAGCGTCGTCGTCTTCGCGCGCTTCGGCGCCATCTTCGGAGGACTGAGCCTTCCTCTTCTCGAAAAATCCTGCCAAAGAACTCTGTTTCTTAGCGGATGTGGGCGGAACGGACGACATCTTTTCCGTCTCCTTTTTGTGAGTATGTGTGTATGAGTGGCGTATCTGATGTCGGAAGTCTAAGATGTGTGGGGAGGAGATACAATTTTTTGAAATACGAACGAGTTATTTTGAATTTTTACCATCCCAGCATCCAGAGTTCCAGACTGCATTCGTGCGTGTCGGTCAAAACTCGAATTCAACTCTATGCATGCTGTGTGTCATCCAATCCTCGCATACAGGGGTGGTGGTGGTGGGGGAGAAGGGAAACGGTTGAATATAACGGTCCACTAATTACGCGAATAGCACAGAGCAAGTTACAACATTTTTCAAAACTACTTCTATTTTTCCCGTTCTCGAGACAAGGACATTTTCTTCTCACTCAGCCTTCTTCGCCAAACTCCTTCGTAAACCGCTCGTGTACTTCCAAGTCAGCCGCCGCTACCGTTGGCCTCGCTCTCAAAAGTATCTTCTTGAAATCACCCAACGTTATGGGTGGAGGCATTACTCGATCCGCATATCCTAAGCTGGCAAGTTCATCTAGCGTCGAGGCCCAAGCGGAAGGATCTCCCGGAGAGCAGGGCACGTAATACTCCTTTGTTTCGTCCTCTTCTTTAGTGACCGTTTTAAAGTGCGTTGCCTCTTGCGTCTTACGAACGGGTTCATAAAGCACATCTTTAACGACATGATCTATGTCTGATCCAGAAAAACCGGGTGTTTGCACACCCAAGCTTTCAAAATCCTCGTTCGTCAAGTCATGAGGTGTTTCCCCGACGTGGACTTTGAACATATGCGCTCGCGCCGCCGCTTCCGGAAGTGGTATATAAATTCTTTTATCAAAACGCCTTCGCACAGCCTGATCCAACGAGTACGGCGTATTTGTCGCGGCTAAAACTAGAACTTTCCCAGCCGAATCGGAACCAACGCCTTGCATCTGCACGAGTATCTCTGTTTTAATGCGTCTGGACGCCTCAGACTCACCCGACTCGCCTCTAGCCCCGCAAAGCGCGTCTATCTCGTCGATGAAAATAATCGAAGGTGCTTTTTCTCTCGCCATGGAGAACAAATTATTCACTAACTTTTCCGATTCACCCATCCATTTCGACACCAAGTCTGACGAGCTCACCGAAAAGAAAGTAGAATCTGCTTCCGTTGCGACTGCTTTAGCTAAGTATGACTTCCCCGTTCCTGGTGGACCATACAATAAAAATCCCGACCAAGCTTTTCGCTTACCCGTGAAAAATTGAGGAAACTTTACTGGTAAGATGACAGCTTCTTTCAGAGCATCTTTAGCGAGGTCTAATCCTGCTACGTCGGACCACTTTACGTTTGGTTTTTCAGTCACTATCGCGCCTCCGAGTTGTTGTTTCATTTTAAGCTGCTCCGCGCTATCCTCCTTTGATGTGCTACCACCAGCGTTTGTGGTGGCGGCGCCGTTCGAGCCTGGTCGTGCTTTCATAGCCTCAGGATTTCCCGATTCCGTGGCTTGATCCGTTGCATTCTTCTGCTCAGCTACAATTTTATGCAACTCTTCGGCTCTTTCGAGATATTCGTTGAACTTTCCTTTAATGGTGTCTTGCATCCTTGGATTCTTTTCGTACTTGAGATAGCATTTGAAATGATCTAGTGACTGCATGTAGAGCGTAAAAGCGGTTTCATAATTTCCCGCTTTATCTTCTTTGACCGCTTCTTTTACTATGCTTATCGCCTTATCTCGAATTGCCGCACCTCCTTCCATCTTTGAATGACCAAACTTCTCTTGACACAAAGGCACTCAAACACACACACACACAAACAGACACAAAGAAAAGGGATTTCTCTCTCTCTTTTTCGATTTTCTCGCGCTCTCGCTCGAGGCTCACAGAAACAAAAAGATTTGTTTGCGCGCGAGTTGTGCGTGCAAGAAGGATGCGTGCAAGGATGCGTGTATATAAAATGACGCGAATTGCGCGCGAGCTTTTTTTGCGAATAAGAAATCTTTCTTCTTGTCTTTTCTTTCGCGCCCAAAAAAGGAATTTTTGAAACGACAAACCTTCGAAAACTTTGTGTGTTCTGAGAGACGAACGAGAGACACCATACTCCTCACAACTCAAAAGAATAAAATAATTATGTCTTCGATTCTTCGCGCTTCGCGACGTCTTTTGGGTAGTAGCCTTAGCAGCAGCAACAGCAGTAGCGCTCTATCTGGATGTGGGAGTAGATTCGCAGCAGTCGTGGGAAAGGGAGGAGAACGCTCGATCGCGACCACGACAAAAATAAACGCAGGCATGGGGTCGCCAACAGGGACTGCGCCTGCCCCAACAGAGCCTTTAGAGGAAGAGCACGAACTGATCTGGGATGCGGGAGATAAGCACCCAGAAACTGCGCTGGACAATTTACCCGCGAAGATAGTTGGAAAATACGAAGCTTTGGGTATGCTCGTCGGTGCTTTGTGCTTCATGGGTGGAGTGTACACTTTTGCCGGCTACTACGATAAAGCAGCGTCTCGACCCTTCGTCGAACGCGACATGGAGAAGAGCTTAAAGAAAGAGTTAGGCGGGCGGTAAAGTTGTAAAATAAGAAACCAAAACAGAACTAATTGAACGTAAAACTCTAACGCGGCGCGTCTGCTGTTGTTACAACCTGCGATATCTATTGTTACTAGTACTACTTTCCAACTTCGACGTCGATTAATTCTCTGTTTTTCACTTGGGCTTTGAAGTCAGCGTGCGCGTCATCCCACACTTTTTTTGAGTCGTAACTCTTCGCAGACGCCGATCGATCCGGAAGCTTTAGCATTTCTCCATGATTCTCTTCGTCTTTCAAGCACTTTTGCCACCAGTGACGCATCAACTCCACGCTCTTTTTCTGCGCAGTTACTCGGATCACGCGATTATTCTCGTCGTAATCTGTAACTTCCCAGGAGCCGTAAGTCAGCTTTCGTCGAATCGGCGTGAAACTTTTGTCGGACTCGTTAAACTTCAAGCCGCCATTGGCGTTGTATTCCTCTTCTTCATCGTATTCTTCCACTTCTTCTCCAATCGGATGTTCCCACTCGCGGTCGAACACTACTTCTTTGCACAGTGCGATTTTAACAGAAGTTTCTGTGACATCTACGCGAACGTCTTTGGCCTTTGTCCCGAGCGGCGCCAATACCGAAAGCGTGACATCGCTCGAGGTTTGCGACCACATGTAATCGAGTTCTCCCGCGCTGTTTTCGTTCTCTTCCGTACCGCGACTGCTTTTTTTCCTGACGTAAATGCCGTTTCGGGTGAACTTTTCTTTCCTCCGTGCGATGGCTACTCGCCTTCTTTCCTCTTTTTCTTCTTCGGAAAAGAGACTCGTCGTCTTTGTTTCGTGTTTTTCTTCTTCTTTTTCTTTTTCTTCTTCTTCTTCTTTCGACGACGACGGCGGTTCTCGAAACATTATCGTGCCGGGATGTTCGCGCTCAAACTGTTTACCTTGCTCGATCCATTGCATCTCACGGAACTCGCGTTCGCTCATCATCTTCTCGTCTTTTGAAAGATGATTGTCTTCGGACGAAGTCGCAGAAGGAGGCAGCACGTTGAAGTCGACGCTTTCGCCGCTTCCAATCGTCACTCTCGTCGGTTGGTCCAGTTTCGTCACCTGCGGTTGCTGCGGGAAGTGCGGCACGTTTTTATCGTCCTCACCATCATCTTCACTCTCGTCTCCGTAGTCTAGTTTATCCCACTTCGAGTAATCAACCATTGTTATTATAAAAGTTTTGTGTATCGCTCTTCTTCCCGTGCGTCGTGGGCCACAATACCATTAATTATGAATTGTGGTGTACTTGACAATCGCNCGGNATCNCGCAAAGAAGNCACAACAAAATGACACATTTTCGCGTCAAAAAAAGTACACGCGCACACAAGAATAAAACTTTGGGAGAGAGAGAGAGAGGAAAAGAGAATGTATGATGTCGATGTGGAGCGTTCGTGAGTCAGACGACGCGGANGAGCAAAACTGGTCGCGATCCCACCACCCGAGGAGGCGTGAATAAAAATCTTTCTTCTCTCTTCTTCTTCTTCTTCATCGTGCACTATCACGACGACGATGACGAGCAACGGGAGCAGGGAAATTACAAAGAAGAAGAAGAACAAGACGACGACGACGCGTAAGAACCGTAAACTTTTAGAGCATTTGAGCTTAAAAGCTACCACGACTACTCCGTCGAAATCTTCTTCGCACCCTTTCGATGTGGACGCGAGCGACCACTGCGAAACTCCTTTTCAAGCGTACAAAGATATCGAACCCTTTCTGTTTCGAATCGCTCTGAGTTTGAAGAAAACGAAGGCGAGTTTAAAAATATACGACCCGTATTTCTGTGAAGGATCTGCGAAGGAACATTTGAAACGACTCGGTTTTGAAAGCGTTCACAACGTCAACGAAGATTTCTACGAAAACGTCAAGAAAAATACGATTCCAGAATATGACGTGTTGCTTACCAATCCTCCGTATTCGTCAGACCACTTCAAGCGAATATTGAACTTCTGCGGGGCGAGCGAGAAACCTTTCTTTCTTCTTCTCCCAAATTTTGTCTGCCGTAAAACATACTACGCCAACGAAATAACCAGTCGAAAGAAAGAACCGTTGTTCTTAATTCCGGACGAGCTGAAACCTTATCGCTATTGGGCGCCAGGAAGGAAAGGATTTGAAGAGCGGGCGAAAGGAACCACGCCTTTTATAACGTTTTGGTATCTCGAGTTTGGTGACGCGATTGACAAAAACGAAATTCGTGGTTGGTGGCTCAAGAAATACTCGCCTCATTCGAGATGCGAACTTCCCGCGCCAGAAGAAAGTCTACCGCAACAGCAACGTTTGCAAAAACGCAGCAACCCAAACAAAAGAAGACGAGAGAAAGCGCAGAATAAAAATATACTGAAAGAGCCAAGAGAAAAAAGCGGCAGCATCTACTACGACCCAAACGTTGCCCAGAAAAAGAAGAGGAAGAAGCTAGAATCGAAAGAAAGAGTTTAAAGAGTAAAGTCAGAGAGGGCTGAGGAAGATTTACTTAAGTGCTTGTGCGTTTGTTTGTGTTCAAATTTTAATTAAAAACGTGCGTTTTTCATCTACACGCTGCTCAAAGCGTTTTTCAACAGAAGAGTTACAAGAATGAGTTCTCTTTTCCATGCATTTTTTTTCACACACATCGGCACACAAAAAACATTTTCATGAAGAGGTACCTCCTCGCGCAACGACGCCTTCTTCGGGCGGCGCTCTCCTCGACTACAGAAGAGGGGCATCGCCATCTGACGATACGGAATAATGTCAATATTCTTGCGCCTTCACGACAACGAGGTATGAGGAACTCATTTAAGACGGAGACGACAACAACGACGACGCCCATGATGAAGCAGGAGCAACACCAGCAGAAACAACAGCAGCAGCACGACAATCACCTTCTTATGAACACGATGAGCGCCGAAGCGTCCGGGGAGAAGACGCTCAAAAACGATGCGGAAGAAGAGGAGGAAGAGGAGGAGGAGGAAGAGGAGGAGGAGGAGGAGGAGGA
>JGI20158J14315_10002090_pt1 | contig 14134 bp, 14 predicted proteins | sample COG_08_FD_14315 | JGI IMG/M metagenome (IMG submission 14315)
TTAGTAAAGAAGAAAAAGAAAAATTAGAAAAAAATAAAAGAGTATTTTATGATAATATTATTGAATATGGTAGTACAAAAAAGAATCTTAATTTTTATGCATGTCCTAAAGTGTGGTGTCCAACAAGTAAAATACCTTTAGATCCAAGTTTAGATAAATATGAATGTCCTTTAGAAAATGAAGAACCTATTGAAATGTTTTGGGGAAAAGATAAAAATAAAAAAAGATATGTTAAACTAATTAAACCAAATGAAACAGGTATATGTGCACCATGTTGTGGTAAAAAAGAACAAAAAGAAGAAGATATCAAAAAATGTAAAACATTAGATAGTGATTTTGAAAACAAAGATGAAACAAAAGAAAAACAGGATACTTCCAAAATTGCAGAAATAGTAGATAAAAATTTTTATTTGATGAATCAAAAAGCTCCTATAGAAAATAATAGATTAGGTTCTGTTGATGAAAAATTACATGAAATATTATTAGACAATATTGAATATGAAACATGTTCTAAAATGTTAAATAAAACACAAAGATGTTTTGTAAGAAAAGGCATAAAACATAGAACAAATATTAAAAGTACTTTTCTTAAAAATGATAGTATAATACATGCGATATCTGATTTATTGAATTTTTCATCTAAGAATGCTTTAATTAGTAACATTGAAAAAAAATTAGATTTAATAACATATTTATCTTTAGAAAATGGTAATATTTGTAAAGATTTTCATGATCTAAAATTAAAAAATATAAATAATAAAAAAACAATTGATAAAATTAATAAAAATAAAAAATTATTATCAATGTTTAAATATAATAATAGTAACACTAATTCAATTTATAGATTATTGTCAGTTTATAATTCTTATAATAAATTTATTAATTATTTGAAATCCTATGATTATCCTACAGATAAATTACCATATTATTTATATACACTTATTTCAATATTATATAATAAATTACTAATTATATGGGAATATGATAATAATGATATTAAAATAATGTGTCCACTATTTACTTCATATAATGATATTTTAACTAATTTGGATATAAATCCTGAAATAATAATGTTATTAAAAGATGGAAATTATTATGAACCATTAGAATTAAGAAATAAATCAAAAAAAGATGATATATTATATTTAAATGATTATAAATTAGTAAAAAAAATAATTAATGAATGTTCGAATTTAACAAATAATACATATTTAAACAATGTATATAATAAGATATATTCATTAAATCAATGGATAAATACAATTGGTGATAAATATCATATTTTTGATATTGATACTATTTTGTTAAATAATGATTTAAGTATAAATTATTTTATTACAAAATCAAATATATTACTATATACTGATAAAATTAGTATATCATTATTAACAAAATTTATTAAAGATATGAATATTGTAAATATTAAATTTTATGATGATATTGTTGATAAAAATTTAATAATAAATAATGTTGATTTAATAATATATAATAAATTTATAAAAAAATGCGATGAATTAAATATAAAATATATAATTGGGACGATTCAAGAAAATGATGGTAAATATTTTTCAAGTAAATTAAAATTACCAGAATTAAAATTAAAAAATAATGATATTATTAATATTATAAATAGTGATAATAAAATAATTAATTATATAGAAAAAGAAAATAAAGTATCATATGAATGGTTTAAATTACAAAAGTTAGTGGCAAAAACATTAATATCAAAATATAATGATGAAACTTTTATAAACTCATATCATAATTTGAAAAGACATTTATTAATAGATAAATTATATAATAAATATTTCACAAATTTTAATAATAAAAATAAAATTATGATTATATTAGAAGAATTACCATTATATTCATCAAGACCAATCACAAATATTAATAAATGGTTAACAAATATAATAATATTTTATAAATATGATTTTATGTCTTACTTAATTAAAGAGAATAAATATAATAAAGATGAATTAGTTTTTTCACAAAATATTTTTTATATGAATCATATATTTGAAATACCAAAAATATTAATAAATTATCATGATTATATGCCAAATAAATTTGAATTTAATAATGAATATGTTAACAATTTTGTTTTAAATAAAAAAGATGATACTATAAATGATAAATTGCCTTCAATTTATAATGGTACAAAAGAACAACTCCCAACAAAATGGAGATCTAGAATTAAAGCGAAATGGGTTAATTTAGTTATAATTAAATGTAATTATGATATAGATAAAATAAAAGAATTAATAAATTGGTTATCTATATATTTAAATATAGATACTAATTATGATGAAATTAAACAAATTGTGAATAAATATATTAAAAAGATAATTTATGATAAAAATGCCAATAAAATATTATTCGAAGACCCATCATTCTATAGCGAATGGATTAAATTTAGTCCTTTAAAAAGTATTGATATTAATATATATAATGAAGAACAGGTTAAAAAAATAACAAATAATATTATTAATAATGATAAATTATATCCAAATGATATAACAATTAAGGTTATATCTGATATTTTTAATATTTCAATTTTATTAATACATAGAATACCGTATGGATCAAGTAATATAGATATTAAAAGAAATGAAATAGGTGATTTAGTATTATCATCTACATTTATAAGTGCAACAAAAAATATTAATGATAGACCCTTATTAATTTTTAATAAAATAGAAGAAAAAGGGAAAAAAACAATTTATTATCCGATAGTTGAAAATAATAAAGAAATAGATATAAAATCATTATATATGAAATTCGGTAATATACCAGATAATATTAAAGTTTTAATAGATTTGCATTTAAAAAAATAATTTTATAATATTTCATCTATAAATTTTTCATAATCTTTATTTTTTTTTATTGATAATTTATCTATTAATTCTTCTTCTTTTCTTACAATCTCATCACCTATTATTTTATCTTTATGATTTAATAAATCTATTTTTTTTTTATTTTCAATTATATTATCATTTAACTCATTTTCAACTTTTGCTTTCGATATTATAAAATCTTTTTTTTCTTCTTGTTTTATGTTCGTTTTCAGTTTTAATATATTATTATTAAGAAAATATTCTAATAATATAAATGTAATAAGTATTGTTGATAACCATACAATTATTTTTACTATAATTTCTGATATAAATTTTATTAATATATATAAATAACCGGTTCTTGTAAGTCCAATTATATTGGCTAATTTACTTATATAATTTGAAAATAATATAAAAATTGGTGTCATTAAAGTTATAATACTTGTTATAAAATAATATGTNGAGTATCCAATTGTAAAACCACCGGCATTAATTACAACACTATTTGCATATGCCCAATTTTGAATATCATTAAATAATTTTGTTATATATGCATTTAATGTACTATTTATCATATTCTAATAAATAAATTTATTTTATATTATTAATGGAAACCAACTATAAAAGAGAGGCAGTTATATATATATCTTTTTTAATTTGTATTATAATTACTTTGATATTAGTACCTATATTTTTGATAAGGGTATATCATGATAAAATATATACAGAATATAATATTGAAGCATTAATGCAATTTTTTGGCATATCTATTATAATTTTAATATGTTCAATGATTATTGTTTCTATTTTTATATAATTAATTATTAATAAGAATGTTCGAATTAGAAGTTCGTGATACCAAAATACCGATTGTTTCATTTTTAAGAACATTTACTGACCGAATATTACATTTTTTTAAACATATTGGTGGAATATTTTTAGAATTATTTGATCCAAATAAATGGAATTGGCCACATTGGGTTTTTACTATAGTATTCTTAATAATTTTAGCATTGATGCTTATAAATAGTTTAGCAGGAAGTGTAAGAGGAATATGGATTTATAAAAAAAGTATTTTTCTATTTTTGATAACAATGCTTATATTTATTTATTTCATAATTATAATTGTTACATATGCTAATAATGTAAGAGTTACAACAGAATATGATATTCTTAATAAAACAGTACAATATATTCATTATTTTGTTGTTTTAATGATATTTGGATTTATATTTTCATGTATATTAGCACCAGGTGGTATTAAAAGATTAATCTATCCTTTGATATATCTTAAAGATTGTATTTTAATAATATTTATATTATCATTTATATTTTTTTCATATAATATGATATTACTTGTTATTTTAGAATAAATTTATCTAATAATATATAGAAAATGAAAAAAAAATGTAATTCATGTTTACTAAAATATTCCGGTTTATTATTAATATTTTTAACTTTAATTATTGCAATTATAATGGTAAATAAATTTTATAAATACAGCTAAAAAAAAAATGATTCTTTTTATAAATTATATAAGAACATAACAGTAACTTATATATAATGACAGTAATTCTTCCCAAGCAAATTGATGTATCAAAAATTAAATATTCCGAGGTAAAACAAATGAAATCTGGTGCAAAATCAGTTTATATTAATTATGGAAATGACAAACTAACTATTCAAACACCCGCACTTTATCTACCATATGGAATTAGCCCACCATATTCTGAAAAAGAAAAGAAAGATGATCAACCTGTAGAAAAAGTTGTGCCCGGTTCTGCACTTGATGTTTCATTTAGAGGCATGGATGAAAATGATAAAATTAATCAATTATATAATAAACTAAAAGAACTAGAAAATAAAATTGTAGATGATGCTTTTGAAAATAGAGAACTATGGTTTAAAGATGATTTTGATAATAATAAAGCATTCTGTAAAAAACTATTTAGCCCAATTATTAAAGTAGATAAAGACCCAAATACTGGAAAAGAACTTGGCAAATATCCTCCTACTTTTAAAGCAAAAATCCCTTTTGATCTAAAGACAGAACAATGTACAATGGATTGTTATGATATGCAAAATGAAGAACTTAATATTAATGATGTATTTAAAAATCTAAAAGGTGCAAAAGTTGTAATGATTGTACAACTAACTGGTCTATGGATGGCGGGTGGTAAATATGGTTGTTCGTGGAAAGTATGTACTGGAAAGTTTCAACTTTCACAAAATGTTAAAGTAACATTCATTAAAGATAGTGATGAAGATGTTGAAGATGACGAAGAAGATGATATTGTTCCAGACGAAGTTATTACTGAAGTTCCAAAAGAAAATAAAAAAAAAGAAGTTAAAAAAGAACCGGAACCTCAAGAAGACGAAGAAGAAGAAGAAGAACAAGAAGAAGAAGAACAAGAAGAAGAAGAAGAGGAAGAAGAAGAACCTAAAGTTCCTGAACCTGAACCTGAACCTCTTCCTCCTCCTCCTAAAAAGAAAGTTACCAAGAAAAAAGTGTAAATATTATACTAAATACTAAATAATACTAAATAATAAATTATTTTTTTAATTAATATAAAAAAAAATATATGCAAAAATGAAACTTTTATTCTTGTTCTTAAAAACATATTTATTAATTATGAAATTAATAAATTATCTAAAAATAGATTTTCGAATTTATCTAATGATGAAATCTATAATATGTTTGATATATTAATTGATTACATTATTAATTTATGTAATTATATTAAATTTGATAACTTATTAAAGAAAAATGAAGATTCATTAATTCAATATCTAAATAATCAGGATAATGTTAATGACACTGAAACAATACTTTTAAATATTGATAGAAAAACAACAGATGATTTTTTACATCATATTAAATTACAATTTAATCATTATAATGACAAAAAAGGAGGTGGATTAAGTGACGATGATGAAATATTTGATGATTTAGAAGTAGTTCACGAATACGATTATATTTCATATGAAGATATTAAAGAAATATTCAAAAATAGAAGAGATATAGATGAAAATTTTTTAATTACTGATTATTATATTCAACATTTTACTTATATTATTGGTTTTACAACTATTTTTAGATATTATGGTTTATTTGATAGTACTACTAAAACTACTTTAAAACTTAATAATATATATCATTTATTACAATATTATCCTTTTAATGATACAAGCGAAAAACAAAATAAATTTATAAATAAAGTTTTTTCAGATACTGCAAAAATATTATTAGAAATATCTGAAATTTTATTATTACATTGTGACCAAAAATTAGATGAAAAAAAAAATCTGCAAAAAAAGAATCTGCAAAAAAAGAATCTCCTAAAAAAGAATCTCCTAAAAAAGAATCTCCTAAGAAACAAGATACTACTAATTTAAGAAGAAGTTCCAGAAGTAAAAAATAATGTAATTAATAACTATATAAAAAATACAACATTATTAAAATACCCAGAAAGAAATTTTTCTAATTTAAAAGAGCGTTTTAATGTGTTTCTTAAGGGTGATAATTATAATAATTACGGAGGTAAAAAACCAACTAAACCTAAAGTTAAAGTTAAAATGTTTTAATATATTCAATCAATTCTTTTTTTTTTGCATTGCTAAATATATTATTTAATAATAAATATTTTTTAAATTTTTTATAAATTTTTTTTTTTATTATTTTTGGAAAATTTACTTTTTTAAGATAAATTACTTTGTCATTTTTCATAATAGTTTTTAAATTATAACCAATATCAATACATAGTACTTCTATTTCGCATTTAGGAATACTACAATATAAATATCCTTTTTTCATATCATATTGTAATATAATAATATTTTTATATATATTCAAAAAAAGTACATATCTAAAAAAAATATAAAAATTTAAAAACATTTATAAAAATTAAAAATAAATTAAGATATGTACTTTTTTCATTTATACTTATTATATAAAAATTTACAATTATTACAACTATATACATCATATTCATAGTCAGTATCCGCTGTATAACAGAAAGGTCTATCTCTGCAAACAATTTCTCGTTTAGTTTCTATAAATATCATTTCCCCACTACAAGCATTCTCAATATGAATATCATTTTTAACTTTATCATCTGTCCCATAACATTTACATTCAAATTCAATAAACTCGTCCCATTTTTCTAAATTTTTAATTTTAGCAATAATAGATTTTACAATATCATTATACTTATCAATCTCATCATTCTTACCCCGAATGTCTTTTGCTATTTCAATTGTTTCTTTTAAATAATCTTCTTGATTTATATTTATCATATCATCAATATATACCCTTCCAAACCCACCTTTATATTGATAAAAACAATCTAATTTTTTATGAGTATCTCCTTTTAATTTAATTTTCCTATCCGTTTTATAATTAATCCCTTCTTTCCATTTTTTATAATTATTCATTAAATCTACATCAGCAATCATCTTGTTAAATGTTTCAAAATCGCTTTCATAAAATCTATTTGGGTTATTATATTTATTCTTATATTCAGGATTTTTTCTTATTATAGACATAATAGTTTATTGATACATTAATAGTTAATATTTATATCAATTTTTTTATATCATCTTCGTAATCTAATATAAGTTTTTCCATATCTTTAATGATACTATTATATTTAGTTTTATCCAAAGAATTTATACCTTTGTACTTTTAATCTTATCTTGAATATCCCAAATATCAGCAATAGTATTATCGTTCATATATCATAATCCTCATTTTTCAGTTATATAACTACATCTAAATATTTTCTAAAATATATATTTTAATTCTAAATAAAAAAGAGTACATAATCGTATCAGTCTCTCTAAAATCTCAAAGTTTATAAAAATTATAAAAAAATAAAATTATGTACTCTTTTTTTCATCTGCTTTATTTTGTTTATAAACCAAATACATAACTAATACTTATATATTCAAAAAAAGTACATATCATTAAAAATTTAATAAATAATAAAAATATAATATATTCTTTAATTTATATTATATATGTACTTTTTTATTTAAAATGAATTTTTAAAATCAAATACTACTTTTTCAAATTCTGATTTATTTTGAAAATAATTTTGTAAATCATTATTAATATGTATATTACCTTCATAATCTATTAATATTGCTTTACTTCCATTTTTATTTATTATTATATCTTTAATATATGCATTTGATAATTTTTTAATTGGAAGAAAACTATCTGATTTATTTATATTATTACATAATAATAATTTATTATTTATTACAATAAGAAAACTATATTTTGTTGCCATTTTATATCTAATTAATTTATTAATTTTAATTAAACAATTAGTATTATCAATACCGCATATTGATTCATTAATATTAATAGTTTTTAATTGTTTTTTACTAATTAATTTACTTTCATCATCTTTTTTATAATTATATAGATATAAAGTAGTTTTATCATTTACTATAATATTTCCTTCACTTCCAAATAATTGATCTTCTAATATTATAATATTTTTAACATTTTTAATATCACTAATGTGATTAATATTAACAGGTTTATAATAAATATTATCAACTTGTATATAAGATTTTTCTATGATATCATTATCATTTATATCTAATTTATTTTTTTCTTCAATTGTTATAATTTTTTTTTTCTTTAATAATTCACTTAATTCCTTATTAACAATTTCTTTATGTTTTTCAGGTTTTTTATATCCAATATTTTCCCATGTTAAACCGGACATATTATTCCAATTATTTTTTTCATATTTAATTGAAAATAAATTATTATTATCAATAGAATATATTATAATATCACCATCGGGAATACACTGAATATTTGTAATATTGTTATTAATTATTTCATCTTTATTAATAATATTAAATTTAAAGTCACCTTCATACATATTATAATTGGTTAAACATTCTGTATCACATTCATTTCTAGTAATATTTAATTGATTATTATTATATAATATACCTACATTTGTTGCAATATATATATAATCTAAATTATTAGAATAACATAAATCATTGCCTTTATTAAAACTAATTAATTTCCAAATATCACCTAAAGATGTACTTATATATATACCACTTTTTTTTCCAAATAATACAAGTAAATAATTATTTATATTTAATTCTATTAAATATACTTTACTAAATTCAATAAATTCAGGTAATTTTTTATAAAACCAATTTTCACCATTATTTTTACTAATATACATTAAATTATCTTTATTTGATAATAATAATATTAGTGAACCAGTATTTGAACATGTAAGTAAATCAATTGAAATATTTTTACTTATAATATTATTATCTAAATTATTCAAAATTTTTTTTGTTTCATTCATTTCCAAAGGACTATTTGTTTCATCTGGACTATTTGTCTCATCTTGATTATTTGTCTCATTTTGACTATTCGTTTCATTAGGACTACTTGTTTCATCTAAATATATATTATTATTATCTATAAAATTTTCATAAATAGTATTATTTTTTTTATCAAAAAATAATGGAAACTTATTTTTATTTATAATATAATATATAATAACATTCAATAATATTAACAATAATAATATTACTAATATTGAAATTTTATTTAAATACATATTAATACTATTTATATTTAATATTTATATTTTAAATAAGTAGAATAAATTATGAAAATTAATAAAAAGGCACTATGTATAAGAAAAGTCTCTAATTTTTCATTTCAAGCAAAACAACATAAAATTGATAAATCTAATTTTGATTTAAAAGATTTTCAAAACAAATTACATGAAGTTTCTCCAAAAGTTATAAAATTATTAGATACTATTAAAGAATTGGATGAAAATGATATGAAAAAATATAATAAAAATTACAAACATATTATATATACAGATATTAAAGAATCTTCGGCTGGTTCAAAAATGATAGCAGCGAGTATGATGACAAAAGATTATACAAATATTTATGATAAAAGTTTAAAAATAAATGAAAATACATTATCAAAAAATTATAATAAAAATTTTGCATTATTATCAAGTGTACAAATATACGACAAACCTTTTCCAGTAAAATTAAAAAAACATATTATAGAATTATTTAATAAAAGACCTGATAATATTAATGGTAAATTGGTAAGATTTATTATTTTAGATTCTGGATATAAAGAAGGTATTGATTTATTTGATGTAAAATATGTACATATTTTCGAACCATTAATAACAGAATCTGATGAAAAACAAGTAATTGGTCGAGGGACAAGATTTTGTGGACAAAAAGGTTTAGATTTTATTCCAAATATTGGATGGCCATTACATGTTTTTAAATATAATTTAATAGATGATAATAATATAAATATACATGAATTATTCATAAATAATAGTGGATTAGATTTAAGTAAACTAATTTTTGCAGCAGAATTAGAAAATATATCTAAATATGGTGCAGTTGATTATAATTTGAATATCAATATACATAATTTTAATAAAAAAATAGATAATATTTATACAGATTATAGAAAATTATCAAATAAAGAATTTTCACTTGTTAAAAAAGTTAAAAATCCATTAGGTGGTGGTATTAAAGGTAAAAAAAAAAAAAATTTAAATTTAAATTTATTAAAAGCACCTAATAAAAAATATAAATTTAAAGAATTGCGAGATTATATTGATGAAAGATATTCAAAATTTAAATGGGATGATATAAAATTTGAAAATAATTGTGTAGAAAAACAAAAAGAAATTATTAAAAAAATTAAATATAATACTTTTGGTGGAAAAAATAATTCATTACCAATACCAATTAAAAATTTACCACCATCATTGCCTCCAAAAGATGAAAGATTAATAACTTTTACACCAACTCAAAAATTTGTATCAAATTATTTTAATCATTCATCAGATTATAAAGGACTATTATTATGGCATAGTGTTGGTACAGGAAAAACTTGTTCTGCTGTTTCAATTGCAACAAAAGGATTTGAAGAACATAATTATACAATATTATGGGTCACAAGACATACATTAAAATCAGATATGTGGAAAAATATGTTTCAACAAGTTTGTTCTTCGGTAATAAGAAGACAAATAATTAATAAAGAAAATATTCCAAAAATAATAAAAAAAAATTATTTAAAATATCTAAGTGATTCATGGATAATGCCTATTAGTTATAAACAATTTTCAAATATGTTAGCGGGTAAAAATAGTATATATAAACTTATGCAAAAAAGAAATGGAACACAAGATATGCTTAAAAAAACACTTGTTATTATTGATGAAGCACATAAATTATATTCACCGGATATTAAAGCATCTGAAAAACCAAATGTAGAAATTATGAATAAATTAATTAAAAATTCATATAATATATCAGGTAAGGATAGTGTTAAATTATTATTATTAACAGCAACTCCTTATACAAGTGATCCAATGCATTTAATAAAATTAATAAATTTAATGAAAGAAACAAATGAATTACCAGATGATTTTAATGAATTTACTAAAGAATATTTAGATGAAACTACTAGTAAATTTACAGATAAAGGAGCTGAAAAATATTTAAATGATATAACCGGTTATATATCTTATTTAAATCGTGATAGAGATGTAAGAAATTTTGCGTATCCTGTTTTTTATAATATAGAAGCAAATATATCTAAAAATAATAATTTACAAAATATTAAGAAAAATATTGAAAATGAAACTACTAAATTAAGTGAAAACGAAGAAAAATTAAAAATAACTGATAAAAAAGATAAAAAAGATTTAAAAGAAAATATTAAAAATAATAAATTAAATATTAAAAATTATAAAAAAGAATTAAAAAAAGAAAGCGACGGTGATATTAGTCAAGAAAATTTATTGCAAAAATGCATAGGAAAAGAAAAATAATTATATATATAAAATAAATTTGTTTTTTTAATATAGATATAAGACATGCATCAGCAACTAGGTACAAAAAAAATAAACAGTATTTTAGGTATAAGTGGTGGATCTTTGCTCAATATAACACTTGATAATGTTCCATATAATTGTACAAAAAATATCCCGATGCAAGAACAAATGGCAAATATATTATCGGGACAACAAGGAGGAGCAAAAAAAAAATCAGTAAAAAAGACTAATAAAAAAAGCAAAAAATCCATGTATAGAGAATATTTAGATAAAAAATATTCAAAAAACCAATTATTAAAAAAATGTAAAGAACTTGGTATAAAAGTAACAACTAGAAAAAATGGCATGATTAAACCAATTAAAAAAGAAACATTGGTTAATAAAATTGTTAAAATTAAATTTAATTAATCTATTTTAATTTACTTTTTGTATTTATATTAAAAATGTTATTATCCATATTTTTTTTTATATTATTATTATGATAATTAACCCAATTGCCATCATTATAATCTTTTTTTTTAATATCACAACTTTTTGGAGTTACTTGTCTCCCTAATAACATATATAAATCTTTTTCATAATCATAATTAATTGGTTTCATTTCGTCAATAAATCTTCTATTAGATTTATGTGTGTTATCTATATTAATATTGTAAAAATTACTTAATAATTTTTGATGTTCACAAGAAGTATTATTAGCTTTATTTCTTAAATCATAATCATAAATTGTATTAATATATTTCATATCAGGATCATTATCAGTATATGGTTGTTTAAAATCTTTACTATTAATATAATCTAAATTTTGAAAATTTAGATAATCATATGTATTAGATTCTATAATATCACTAATCATTTTTAATCTATTAAATATATTTATAATAATTTACTGTATTTTTTTTTTTATTAATTAAATATTTATTTATAGTATAATATAAATGCCAATTTATAATCTTAATAAAACAAATCATAAAGACATAGTATCAAAAATAATTCCTTTTAATAAAACTGTCATTTATTACTATTCAAACGACTGTCCTTATTGTCTAATGTTAGAAGGTCTTTGGAAAGATATAAAAAAAAAATACAATAATACTGATAAAATAATTATTTATATAGAAAGAGATAATATGAAAAAATTTTTAGAAACTAAATATCAAATTAATTTAGTACCGTGTATTCAATATTATGATAAAGGAAAAAAAAAAGCTGAATTTTTGAAAAAAAGAGAATATGAAGATATAATTAAATTTATTGAAAAATCACTAAATTAATATAAAGAATAAGTATATAAATATATGATATATTATGGATAAAGATAATGATAGTTCTACAACAGAATTTGTAAATAATATATTAGATAATAATCCTGAACCAAGTTCAGAAGAATTAGATACATTAAAAACACTTGTTAATGAATGGTTTAAATTTGACGATCAAATAAGAAAATTACATATTGCAATAAAAGAAAGAAAAGTACATCAAAAAGCTTTAAATAATAAAATAGAAAAATTTATGTTTGATTATAAATACAAGGATTTAAATACTCAACATGGAAGAATAAAAGCGAATGAAAGAAAGGTTAAAGTACCTGTTAAAATGTCTGAAATAAAAGAAAAGATAATACAATTTAAAGATTTGTCAGGAGAAGACTTATTAAATGAAATATTTAGTGATAGACCTGTAATTGTTAAAAAAAATATTAGAAGAGTTATACCACAAGTTAATTTACAAATTTAATCAGAATCACTAGAAATTACTTTATCATACTCATAATTAGTTGAGTAAAATATTTTTTTTATATTAAATTTATTTATATATTTTTGACAATTTAAACAAGGTTTAGAATATTTTAGCATATATTTGCTTTTAGTTTCTGGCGCAATTCTTACAACATATAGTTTTGAATCACACAATAATTCTTTATTACAATTTTTAATAGCATTATTGATTGCTATTATTTCCGCATGAATACTAAAATTTGTCCTACTATTATATGAATAACTATTATAACCGGTTGCAATTATTGTTTTTTTATGTACTATAACAGCACCATGTTTTTGGAACATATTAGAATTTTTAGCAATATTTGCCGCAAAATCGAAATAGTATTTTTGATGCAATTTTAAATCCATAACATTTTCTTCATCAAAATATTCAAAATAGTTTGACATAATGTTTGTTTTATTTTTTTTTTTAATCTCCTTTTTATAATTTTTGTATTCTTCCAATTTAGTAAAACTTTTCAGTGCATTTTGAGAATCAAGCATTTTAATTATATTCGAAATATTATATTGGTTTTTATATTATATAAACATATCATTTTTTTTTATATATATATATATATTCATACATAAAAAATGATTATTATGTAAATATTTAATATTTAAATTTATAATATATTATTAAATG
>JGI20158J14315_10002091_pt1 | contig 14134 bp, 14 predicted proteins | sample COG_08_FD_14315 | JGI IMG/M metagenome (IMG submission 14315)
TCTCGAGTAAATTTACTCCCTTCTGCAGCTAAATCATCTAACCAAGCAAAACCATGCAGTTCGTCTTCATATATTGCACTTGGGACATTTATATCCCAAATCGATGTTTTGGGGCTTTCGATTAGATGCCCCATAAACAAGAACAGCCCATTCTTAAGTTGCACACCTCGCTCATAAGATCCTATTGTATAAGGCTCAGGTAAATAGACAAATGATTTTGTAGGCAAAGAAATTTTACTACGCCCTAACGCAATAGTATTTCTAATATTATAACCAGATATACTCATTATAAGAAGTTAACCTTTTTTATCTATTTAGTTTTTATTAGAAAATTTTGCTACAAAAAATCCATCCATTCCGCCTTGATCAGCAAAGTAATCTGGACGCAATCTAATTTGTCCATCATTATTAGCCATAAATTCATACAAGCCCAATAAAGTAGGATCTATTTTTTGAGGCGCTAAATTATTATTTTGTTTAGATAACCATTGTACTTGACCTTCACCCTCAGCGGAGAAAATTGAACAAGTAGAATATATAAGCTCTCCTCCCGGTACCAACCAACCTGATGCTTTAAGAAGTAACGCTCTTTGCAGCTTTAATAATTCACCTAAATCAAAATTTTCTTTTGCAAAAGGCAAGTCTGGGTGACGTCTAATTGTACCTGAGGCAGAGCAAGGTGCGTCTAGTAAAATTGCATCAAAACGTTCAGCAGGTTTCCATTTCAATGCATCTGCTGCAATACAATGTGCCTTTAATTTTGTACGATCCAAATTTTGTTTTACACGTTCAAGACGTTTTGAAGATATGTCTAGCGCAGTAACAATCGCACCCATCGACGCAAGTTGCATGGTCTTGCCTCCTGGTGCAGCACAAAGATCTAAAACTTTTTTACCATTTAAATCATTGAAACATTTAGCAGGAATAGAAGCAGCTAAATCTTGCACCCACCAATCTCCATCCGAAAAACCATTCATTTCAGTAATCTGTCCTGCACGCTTCAATCTAACAGATCCGTTGGGCATCATAATTCCATTATAACTTTCCAAAAATGTTTTAGCTTTTTTTATATCTTTAAAACTTAAGTCTACAGGTGCTCCTATTTGATGCGATCGCTCAATTCTAATTATTTCTTCTTTTGTCGCAATTTTAGCCATTTGAGATCTAAATGCTTTTGGTAATTCCTGTGGCTCTAGCTTTTTAAAAACCTCTATTCCTTCAGAAGCGACCTTTCGCAAAACTGCATTTGTTAAATCTTTTAAATGAGCTGTTTTGTGTTTACGTTTAGCCATTGTAACAGCGCTATCAACAGCAGCGTGAGCAGCTATGCCATCAACTAACATTTCAGCAGCAGAAACGCGCAAAATATTTAACAATGCAAATGGTGTTTTTTTAGTTAAATATTTTTTGAGAACAATATCTATTGGCCCTAAATTTCTTAGCGTCGTCATAGCCAATGATTGCGCTCTAGCCCTTTCACTTGGCTCTAAGTCAATAAGCAAACTATCTTCACCATTAACAATATCAATTAACAAGCGATGCTCTAATAAAACTGCATGCAACAATCGCACTGCCGCTTCGCGAGCAAATAATCCCGGTTTGGCCATTTGCGTCTCTTTCTTTTGTAGTTTAGAATGCTACTACTACATGGATACGTTCAGCAACAGAGCAAAGAGTATGAAAATTTCTAAATCAGATCGAATTAAAGCCGCTGCAATTCGCGCACTTGAAGAAGCCAAAGATCGCAAAATAGATGTGAAAAAAGCCAACCAAGAACTAGAACTAGGCGGCCCCAAAGGTCTTGAACCTACACGTTATGGAGACTGGGAGCGAAAAGGTATAGCATCCGATTTTTAAAAATAAATCTGGCTCTACCTATAGCCCTAGTACGTCCATCATGTCATATTCACCTGCATCTTTATCTTGCGCCCAAATAGCTGCACGGAGTGCACCCCTAACAAATATCTGTCGATCAGTCGCTAAATGGCGCAAAACTATTCTTTCACCATCTGCGGCAAATATTACATCGTGTTCACCTACTACATCACCACCACGTATAGCATGAAATCCAATATCTCCACGAGTACGAGCACCGGTGATACCATCGCGCCCACGATCTTCTACATTTAATAATTTAACTCCACGTCCTTCCGCAGCTGCATGNCCTAACATCAANGCTGTTCCTGATGGTGCATCGACTTTATGTCGATGATGACTCTCAACAATTTCNATATCAAAATCTTCATCAAGAACAGNNGATATTTTTTTTGTNAATAAAGTTAACAAATTTACNCCTAAACTCATATTTCCAGCTCTTATGATTGGAATTTNTTTTGCAAATGTTTCTANTAGGNTTAGGTGACTGTCATCCATTCCTGTTGTNCCAATAACATGCNCAATTTTTGATTCTNCTGCTAATCTAGCATGTTCAATTGTTGCTTTNGGTGTAGTAAAATCTATTACAGCATCTGCACCTTTGAAAATTCCTAATGGATCATCACTAACGGTTATTCCNTTTTCTGAAGTTCCCATACAAACCCCTAAGTCACGACCAATCCACTCGTGACTGTTTCGTTCAGTCACACCAACTAATTTTACCTTATCAGAGGCTAAAGATGCCTTAATTAACATTTGCCCCATGCGTCCAGATGCACCAACAATAGCAACTTTANGAAGATTTTTCATAATTATATCCTTTTAATACAATACCCATTTACCTCGCATTGCTCCGCTTGCAAACCCCCGCTTGCGACTAGTTTCAAAAACGATTAAATGAGCAACAAATGGTAAAGCAAAACGACCTCTCAGCCAAAGGGCCATCACAACGACAACTTCGAGTTGGCGAAATGCTTAGACGTGCAGTATCTGATGTTCTTTTACGTGGTGATATTCATGATGCAGATTTGGCGCACGTATCAATAACAGTAGGTGAAGTAAGGTCTACACCAGACCTAAAATTAGCTCTAGTTTATGTATTACCTTTAGGCGGCCAAAATGCAGAAATTGTAATAAATGCCCTAAACAAAAATAAATATGAAATAAGAAGGTCAGTGAATAAACTAGTTTCCTTAAAATATTCACCAGATCTTAAATTTGTACTAGATAGAACTTTTGATCAACTTGATGAAACTCGACGATTACTTGAGCAAGATGTTGTTAAAAGAGATGTCGCTTCTGACAATGATTTATAAGTCAACAATAATTGAAATATAAAAATATATTCTAAAACTGATCTTACAAGGACCAAAGAGATGGGGAAAGCATCAAGTAAACGCCGCATCGATGGTTGGCTATTAATAGATAAACCAGCTGGAATAACTTCAAGTGCTGTTGTTAACAAAGTTAAATGGGCTTTAAATGCAAAAAAAGCCGGCCATGCGGGAACTCTCGATCCTGAAGCTACTGGATTATTAGCCATAGCAATAGGCGAAGCTACAAAAACCGTGCCATATGTAACTTCTGGTTTAAAAGCATATACATTTATAATAAAGCTGGGAGAAGCTACAAATACAGATGATAGTGAAGGCAAAGTCATCGCCCAAAGCACCAACAGACCCACCGATCAGGCAATCAAAAAAGGTTTAAAAGCTTTTATTGGAAATATTAAACAAATTCCTCCTCAATTTTCAGCTGTTAAAGTTAATGGCCTTCGTGCTTACAAGCTAGCTCGGGATGGAGAAGACTTAGATTTAGCTCCCAGAGATTTATTTGTTGAAAACTTACAGTTTGAAAAACGAATTGANATCGATCATGTCGAGTTAAAGTTAATTTGTGGCAAAGGTGGTTATGTTCGTTCTATTGCTCGTGATTTAGGTNAATTATTAGATTGCTTTGCATATGTAAAATCCCTTCGCCGTATTTGGTCATGTTCACTAGACGTAAATAATGCAATTGATTTTAAATTAGTAGAACAATTAGCTAAGAAACCGGAATTAGAAGATTACTTACACCCAATTGAATTAGGTCTCTCCGAATTGCCCGAACTAAAGTGTAGGCCTGAAGAAATAACAAAATTAAGGAATGGAAATCCTGCCATGGTTTTAGCATCTGATTTAGATTATGGCGATCAAGCATGGGTCTCATGCAATGGAGAACCCTTAGCAATAGGAATTTATAAAGCAGGGACTATTCATCCAAGTCGTGTATTCGTTGAAAAATGATAACTAGAAATCACAAAAAAGAACTTACAAAATCAACTGCAGTTTATTCTAATTGTGAGTTATATCGATACTCATTGACCCGCTCATGGGATAGTAGCGCAAAAAAAGTTTTATTTATTATGCTGAATCCATCAACTGCAACAGAAATCCAAAATGATCCAACAGTCGAGCGATGCGAAAGACGAGCTAAAGCCCTAGGTTATGGCGCGTTTAAAGTATGCAATATCTTTGCTTACAGATCTACTGATCCTAAGATTATGCGATTGCAAAAAGATCCTATTGGTCCAGAAAATGACAAAATCATTATCAAAAGCGCTAATTGGAGTAATAATATTATATGTGCATGGGGTACCAACGGCAGTCATCTTAATCGTGGTAAAAAAATTGAAGAACTTTTGAGGGCTAAAAACTTTACCTTAACGCACCTTGGTTTATCCAAAGATGGTCATCCAAAACATCCATTATACATTAGTTACAAAGTAAGTCCTGAAAATTGGATTGAACGATGACAGACCATTCTAAGGGTTTAATAATAACTATTCTTGCTGTTTTATTCATTATTCCAGATAGCCTTTTTATTCGTTTACTTAGCGCAGACATTTATACAATTATTGTTTGGCGTAGCTTCATATCTGGTTTTTTTATATTGCTCGGATTATGCATTTATCATGGCTTAAAAATTATCCACATATACCGCAATATAGGGAAAAATTCTATCATTTTTGCATGTTTGCTAGCTCTAAGTGGCCCTCTATTTGCTTTATCTGTCAGCATGACAGCAGTTTCAAATACTGTATTTATACTTGCATCAATGCCAATATTTTCTGCTATTTCTAGTTGGATTATTTTAAATGAAAAAATATCAAAACGTATGCTTTGGACTATTATATTTGCATTAACTGGAGTGCTTTTAATTTCATACGGCTCCTCCCAAGACCAATCTACATCGATTTACGGGGATTTGTGTGCAGTTGGTTGCGCCGCGAGTTATGGTATAGCTCTAACATTTGCACGCAAATCAAAAGCTAAATCAATGATTCCAGTTACACCATTTGCTTTATTTATGAGTGGAGTTGTATTTTTACCTTGGGCAAGTCCATTTATTTTTGATGGTTTGGATGCTCAATATGCATTATTTCATAATCTTCTAATTGCTGCATCAACATGTTTACTTGTATTAGGGCCAAGGTATATCCCTAGTGCAGAGGTTGCCCTTCTAATCTTAGGTGAAAGTATTCTTGCACCAATTCTAATTTGGCTAGTGATAGGTGAATATCCAGGCTCTTGGGCATTGGCAGGCGGTTTTGTTGTACTGATGACATTATTCATATCTAATTTCATTGCTTTACTACACCAAAAATCAAAATGATTTTTCACTTTATTTTTATGAGAATCAGCTTTATGTAGCATCTTATCTGCAAAACAGATACTCCATGGGCCTTGCTGGACGATATCCCGGCGTGAGCCATCAACTTTAAACAAAGGAGACCCCGATGTCGATTACTGCTGAAGAAAAAGCCCGTTTGATCAAAGAATACGCGGTTAAAGAGGGCGATACTGGTTCACCAGAAGTGCAAGTGGCAATTTTAACTTCACGTATTAAAACTCTTACAGAACACTTCAAAACTAATAAAAAAGATAACCACTCACGTCGTGGCCTTTTAAAAATGGTAGCTTTGCGTCGTAAATTGTTAGATTACACACGTGGCAAAAACGAAGCCCGTTATCAAGATTTAATTAAAAGATTAGAAATTCGCCGATAAGGTTGATTTTAAAATCACTAAAAAGCCCGCTCGTATATTTGTGGGCTTTTTAATAAATGTTAATACCCCTTATCCCCCTTCACATATCCATATTTAAAGTATATACGCCCGCGTATCTGAGAAATTATGCACTGACCTGAGCATATAACAAAAGGATACAGGTCGGTAGCAATGGGGCTACCTTTTTAAAGGAGACTTCGGAGGGCCGAAGATTACTCCACGATAGGAAAATAAATGTTTAATGAAGTAAAAAAATCCATCAAATGGGGCGAAGAAACGCTTACATTAGAAACTGGTAAAATTGCGCGCCAAGCAGATAGCACAGTTATTGCAACTTATGGAGAAACCTCTGTATTAGCTGCAGTCTGTTTTGCAAAAAAAGAAAAAGAAGGCCAATCCTTCTTCCCACTTACAGTAAATTATCAAGAAAAATATTATGCTGCAGGTAAAATTCCAGGTGGCTTTTTCAAAAGAGAAGCACGACCTACTGAAAAAGAGACATTAACAGCACGTTTGATTGATCGTCCAATACGACCTTTATTCATTCCGGGGTTCAAACATGAAGTTCAAATTACATTAACTGTTTTATCACATGATTTAGTTAATGATCCTGATATGGTTGCAATGATTGCAGCATCAGCAGCTTTAACTTTGTCTGGTGCACCATTTATGGGGCCTATTGGGAACTGTCGTGTTGGCTTTGAAGGTGGCCAATACGTACTAAACCCAACTTGCGATGATATGCATGAGTTAAAAAATAATCCTGATCAACGCCTTGATCTAGTTGTAGCTGGTACAAAAGATGCAGTTATGATGGTTGAGTCAGAGGCATATGAATTGACAGAAGAAGAAATGCTCGGAGCAATTAATTTTGCTCATGAACAAATTCAACCAGTTATCGACATGATAATTGATATGGCTGAAGAAGCAGCAAATGAACCTTTCGATTATCAATCACCTGACTATTCTGAACTTTATTCAGCTGTAAAAGCTGAAGGTGAAGATAATATTCGCTCAGCTTATGCACTAACTGACAAACAAGAACGTACAAGTGCAGTTTCTGCAGCAAAAGATTCAATAATTGATGCATTATCAGAAGATCAAGTATCTGATCCAAACTTTGGAACTTGTTTGAAAAAACTTGAGTCAGAAGTTGTGCGTGGTGACATTGTAAAAACTGGCAAACGTATTGATGGAAGAGATTTATCAACAGTTCGTCCAATTATTTCTGAAACAGCAGTTCTTCCCCGAACACATGGATCAGCACTATTTACTCGCGGCGAAACTCAAGCATTAGCAGTTACAACATTAGGCACTGGTGATGACGAACAGATGATTGATGCTCTTAGCGGAACATATCGTTCAAATTTCTTATTACATTATAACTTCCCACCATATTCAGTTGGTGAATGTGGAAGAATGATGGGGCCAGGACGTAGAGAAATAGGGCACGGAAAGTTAGCATGGCGTGCACTTCAAGCAGTATTACCTCCAGCAACTGAATTTCCTTATACAATTAGAATGGTATCAGAAATCACAGAATCAAATGGCTCGTCATCTATGGCATCTGTTTGCGGTGGATCATTATCAATGATGGATGCTGGTGTTCCACTGCGCGCCCCTGTTGCAGGCGTTGCTATGGGCTTGATACTACAAGATAGTGGTGAATATGCTGTTTTAACTGATATCTTAGGAGATGAGGATCATTTAGGGGATATGGACTTTAAAGTAGCTGGCACGGAAAATGGTATAACGTCATTACAAATGGATATCAAAGTAGCGGGAATTACTCCAGAAATCATGGAAAAAGCTATGGCGCAAGCCAAAGATGGTCGCTTACACATCCTAGGAGAAATGGCTAATGCGTTAACTGAAGCTGGTTCATTTAGCGAACATGCCCCACGTATAGAAACCATAAAAATAAACCCTGAAAAAATTCGTGAAGTTATTGGTTCAGGTGGTAAAGTTATACGTGAAATTTGTGAAGTTTCTGGTGCAAAAGTTAATATTGATGATGAAGGTGTTATCAAAATTGCATCCAGCAACGGTGAGCAAATTGAAAAAGCAAAAGAAATGATTATGGAAATTGCTGCAGAGCCTGAAGTTGGCGTTATATACACAGGTACAGTTGTAAAAGTTATGGACTTTGGAGCATTTGTGAANTTCTTTGGTAAACGTGATGGTTTAGTTCATGTATCTCAAATGGCTAATGAGCGCGTAAATCACCCAAGTGACTTGGTAAAAGAAGGTCAAAAAGTTAAAGTTAAACTAATGGGTTTTGATGATCGAGGTAAAGTTCGTCTATCAATGAAAGTAATTGACCAAGAAACTGGTGAAGAAATCATNGTAGAAAAAGATAAATAAATTTCTAAATATTACCCTTAATTTAATAAGAATACTAAGGCCTCGTAAAAACGAGGCCTTTTTCTTTTTTAAAACTAAATATAAAATAAAAATCGAAACTAGATATATATCGGAGAATATCAATGACTATAATTCGCAAACATTCCAGCGAAAGAATGAGTAAGATCAACATCCATAANGGTACAATATACTTCTCNGGCCAGGTCGCGAATGATGTAACANNTGGTGTCAAAGATCAAACTCAAGACTGTCTTAAAAAGATTGATGCATTACTTTTGGAAGCAGGATCAGATCGTGATAATATATTATCAACAACAATATTTATTCGCACAATGGAAGATTTCGCATTAATGAATGAGGCATGGAATGAATGGATAGGACCACATGAAAAGCCTGCAAGAGCATGTGTTGAGGCAAATATGGCTCGTGAGCAAATTTTAGTAGAAATTTGTATGATTGCAGCTGTTAAAAAAANATAACTAAGAAAATAACACACAATTGAGTCATTAAATGTCGAAATANTTATATTTTTAGGTCGTGTTCAAACTTGCCATTTAGATTTAGCAGTGCCATTTAAGTNGTGTAACAATCAAACAGGTGAAACATGTTAGACAGACGCCAATTTTACATAAATGGTAAATGGGTTAANCCAGCTAAAGCAAATGACTTTGAGGTAATTAACCCTGCCACAGAAGAAGCTTTTGCAATTATTTCGTTAGGCGATCAAGCAGATACAGATGCTGCTGTTACTGCAGCGCGTAATGCTTTTCAATCTTGGCAACATTCATCAAAATCTGAAAGAATAGCATTATTGAAATCTATTCAAACAGAATATGCTAAGCGCGAAGAAGATATTGCTCAGGCAACTACTATGGAAATGGGTGCTCCTATAACACTATCTCGCACTCAACAAGTTGGATGTGGAACAGGCCATATTCAAAAATTTATCGACTCATTGGAAGCATTCGATTTTGAAGAAAGCATCCAAGGCTTTCCATCTGAAAAAATTATTAAGGAACCAATTGGGGTAGCCGGTCTTATCACTCCATGGAACTGGCCAATGAATCAGATTTTTTTGAAGGTAATTCCTGCGATAGCAGCCGGCTCTACTTGTGTATTAAAACCTTCAGAGATATCTCCCCTTTCAGCTTATGTTTTTTCAGAAATTATGCATGATGCTGGTGTTCCTGCTGGCGTTTACAACATGATAAATGGTGACGGGGTTGGAGTTGGCTCACAAATGTCATCACACAAAGACATAGATATGATATCATTTACAGGTTCTACACGAGCAGGAGCGCTTATTTCTAAAGCTGCTTCAGACACTGTAAAACGGGTAACATTAGAATTAGGTGGTAAAGGTGCAAACATAGTATTTGCTGATGCCGATGAGAAAGCTGTAAAGCGTGGAACAATGCATGTTTTTAATAATTCCGGACAAAGCTGTAATGCACCTACAAGGATGTTAGTAGAGCGCTCATATTATGACGAAGCTGTTGAGATTGCTACTACAGTTGCTCAAAATCATACCGTTGGCGATCCAGCAACTGAGGGTCCGCATATGGGCGCAATGTCTTCAGGCCTTCATTACGAAAAAGTTCAAAATATGATTGATGCAGGTATTAAAGAAGGTGCACGGTTGGTAGCTGGTGGCTTAGGCCGGCCTGAAGGAATAAACAAAGGCTTCTTTGTACGTCCTACAGTTTTTGCTGACGTCACTAATGAAATGACAGTTGGAAGAGAAGAGATTTTTGGACCGGTCCTTGTAATGATGCCATTTGATAATGAGGCTCAAGCATATGAGCTGGCTAATGATACAGATTATGGATTAACCAATTACGTACAAACACAAGATCAAGAAAAAGCAAAACGTGCTGCATGTGCAATGAGAGCAGGTATGATAAGAATTAATGGAGATGGTGGTGCAGGTCCTTCACCATTTGGTGGATACAAACAATCAGGTAATGGCCGTGAAGGTGGTAAGTGGGGTATTGAAGATTTTTGTGAAATTAAACATATCACTGGATGGACACCTTAATTAATAGTAAATGGCTTCTAAATTGTACTTAAAAAAAATTTAGAAGCCATTGAGCTTAAAATCAAATAATTAATCAATCAACTTTTCTGCAGCCGAAAGATCTACTGAAACCAATTGGCTAACACCTTGCTCAGCCATAGTTACACCAAATAATCTATCCATACGGGCCATGGTCACTGCATGATGTGTAATAATTAAAAATCGGGTGTCAGTTTGACTTGTCATGTCATCCAACATGTCACAAAATCGGTTTACATTAGCATCATCAAGAGGTGCATCTACTTCATCAAGCACACAAATTGGTGCAGGGTTTGCCAGGAAAACAGCAAAAATTAATGCTAACGCTGTAAGGGTTTGTTCACCTCCAGACAATAATGAAAGCGTAGAAAGTTTTTTTCCTGGAGGCTGGCACATTATCTCAAGGCCTGCCTCAAGTGGATCATCACTTTCAACGAGAACTAAGTTTGCTTCTCCCCCACCAAATAATGTTTTAAATAGCCGTGAAAAATTGATATTTACTTCATCAAATGCAGCTAATAATCGCTCTCTACCTTCTTTATTTAAACTAGAAATTCCAATACGAAGTTCTTTTATTGCTTCTTCAAGGTCATTTTTTTCTTTAACTAGGGTATCTCTTTCTTCATTAACTTCTTTTGCGTCTTCTTCAGCTCGAAGATTACGGCTCCCAACGCATCCCTTTGTCGTCTTAAACGAAGAACGTCAGCTTCTATTCGATCAGCCAATGGAATCTTTTCAGGGTCCACATCCAATGTTTCAAGTAGTTTTTCAGGATCTATATTCAAATCTTCACGTATTCTATCTGATGCAGTAGCAACTTGAATTACTGAAGCTTCCGAAACTGCATCTGCTCTAGCACGTTTCTCTCTACTTTCAGAAGCACGTTTTTCTGCGTCACGTTCTGCTTGCTCTGCTTTACGTAATTCACTTTCACCAACTGCCAGAGTATCTGAGGCAATTTTCAAACGTTCATTTGCTGCTTCGATTGATTTTGATAACTCATCACGTTTAGCTAGTATTTCTTCTGGAGCTGATAATGCTAATTCAAGTTCTAATTTGGAGCATTTTTACGATCATCAAGCTCAGAGATACGTTTTTCCGCAGTCGCTAATCTATGTCGCCATCCAGATGCCTCTTGTATTATTTCTTGGCGTCTTTTTGTTCGTAATTCACCCTCTCTACGAATTTCATCAAACATTGATCTTTTTGTCATCATTGTCATTCGAGCTGCTTCAACAGCTACTTTAATTGTTTCCAGTAAATCACGGGCTGCTTCAAGGTCGTCAAGACTTGATATAGCAGTAGTAGCATCTCTATAATCGTCTGATGCAGAATATGTTTCTTCTTCTAATCTTGTTTTTGCTAATTTTAATGCCTCAACTTTACCTGCAAGCATATCACAATCAGCCTCAGATCTAGACATTTGCCTACTCGCATTTGTAGCCATCTCATCTGAAGATTTTCGTTCTATACGCGCATCCTGATCAGCTTGTATTATATCTTTCAACTCTTGGTGAATTTTTTCAAAAATTGATCTAGATTTGTCCAATCTTAACTCAGCAGATTCAAGCCCTACTCGTAATTCTTCTAAGCGATTTTGTTGCTGAAGGCGTAATGCCGCGGCTGATGGAGCATCGTTTCCACTCTGCCTAAATCCATCCCATCTCCATAAGTCGCCTTCAACAGAAACTAATCTTTGTCCGGGCATTAAATCTGCTTGTAAACTTGGTCCATCTTTCTGGGAAACTATGCCTATTTGGCTTAATCGACGTGAGAGTATAGTTGGCGCATTAACATAAAATGATAATGATTCACTGTCATTAGGAAGCTTTTCTATTTTAGGATAATCAGGCATTTGAGACCAGCCTGAAATACCCGTAACGTCAATTATTGGCATTTTCAGATCATCTGCTAAAGCAGCCCCTAAGGCAGCTTCATAACCTTTTTTAGCTACTATAGAGTCTATTAGTTGTTCACCATCTGCGCTATCGCGCGCGATTACTCTCTCTAATGCAGAGAACTCAGCTCTTAATGCGTTTGCTTCACCTTCTGCTTCAGAAAGTTCAGATCTTGAGTCACTATCTTTAGTTTGAGTAATAATTCTATTTTCTTCAATTTCCAATAATTTAGCTTCAGATTTTAACATTGCTTCTTGTGTTAGGGCACGAGTTGCAATTGCCTGCTTTAATCGATCTTGCGCTTCTTCTAAACTTTGTTCAGCCGATAACAGATTGCTTACAGCAGAATCGGAGTCTGCTTGGCGTTTATTTAATAGAGCTTTTGTTTCATCTAAAAGACGATGAGCAGACTGATGTCGTGCTGACAATCTTGCGGCATCTTCTGTATGCTTGTCTAGTCCACTTTCTTTATCCTGGAGAACAGATGCAGCTTCACGAGCAGCTACGTTTGCATCATTAAGTTTTTCTTGATGTCCTAATGAAGCTTTTTCAATTTGCTTGTGCTCCCAGTCTAAACGAGAAATTGTTTCTTCCGCGTCTTTGTTCAATCCTGTTTCACGGTCAATATCATTGCCAAGCTGTTCAATTCGAGATTTTAATGTTTCAATTTGACCACGAGCACGACTCTCCTCATCAGCCAATGTATCACGTTGAACATTTAGCCTTTGAACCACTGCAGATGAAATTGCCTCTTCTTCTCGCAAGGGAGGCACCTCACTTTCATGTATTTGCCGATTTTTCAGTAATTGTAAGGCTTCTGTTTGAGCATTAGCGGCTAATTTTGTAGCATCCGCCAATTCTTCAGAAGCTTTTTGTCTTGCAATATCAGCTTCACGCCAACGTCTATAGAGCAATAAACCTTCTGACTGTCGTAATTCATTACCTATTTCTCTATAACGCTTAGCTTGCCTAGCTTGGCGCGCAAGAGATCCTAATTGACTGTCAAGTTGCTCAACAACATCATTTACTCGGCTTAAATTATTTTCTGATCCCCTTAACTTAAGCTCTGCTTCGTGTCTTCGTTGATATAGCCCCGAGATGCCAGCAGCTTCTTCCAAGACTCTTCTTCGTGCTTTAGGCTTAGCATTAATAAGCTCAGAAATTTGGCCCTGTCGTACTAACGCGGGTGAATGCGCACCTGTAGATGCATCAGCAAAAAGCATTTGGACATCTTTTGCTCGAGAATCCTTACCATTAGTCTTATATGCAGAACCTACGTCGCGCGTTATCCTACGAATAATCTCTAAAACATCATGAGTATTAAAAGCAGCTGGTGCAAGACGCTGCGTATTGTCAATTAATAAAGACACTTCAGCATAATTCCTTGCAGGTCGCGAAGATGCACCCGCAAAAATCACATCCTCCATACCCCCGCCTCGCATAGCTTTGGGCCGATTCTCACCCATCACCCATCTCAACGCTTCTAAAAGATTAGATTTTCCACAACCATTTGGTCCAACCACACCGGTCAAACCATCTGCTATAATTAATTCTGTAGGATCAACAAAGCTTTTGAAACCTGTTAATCTTAGCTTACTAAACTGCACAAAGCTGCCCTTGATTCTTATTTAATTAATTCTCTATTTCCAGGCTGATGTGTCAACACAAAAACCCTTTATTTAGCGGTTATAACTAAGTTATCCACAATATATTGCATAATATAACTGCACAATGAATAAACTATGGCGTGATAACTTACTGACTTGTCGGAATTACACTTGCTTAATCTTCAACTTAAAGGCACTAAGTAATTGCATGGTTCCCCACTGAAGTCGTACTAAACGACTGGGGATCAAATGGGAATGTAGATAGGGACTACCCAAATGGGGCCTA
>JGI20158J14315_10002095_pt1 | contig 14132 bp, 6 predicted proteins | sample COG_08_FD_14315 | JGI IMG/M metagenome (IMG submission 14315)
GTCTCACGTCTGGAGCGACGATTTCGCGAGTTTTGCGGGAAAGAGTTTCTTTGACGATGATCGGGGACGAGAGAGATTCTTTTTTGTTGTGGGATTTGATCGTGAGTGAGGACGATGTGTGTTTCCAACACATTCTTCCGAGATTGAATCGAACGGATGTGAAATTCTTGTACGAGGTGAATAGTGAAACGAGAAAGTTGATTAAGAGATCCTCTCGCGCGGGTGATTTGGAAGAGAAGTTTGATGTGAGCGAGATGTCGTCGATATCGACTTTGGAGTTTGCGTGGGAGCATAAATCGTTGTGGTCGGGATACTTGCGGAACGAAATTATTTTCTGCTGGAGAGTTGCTCAAACGAATAAACTCGAGTTGCTCAAGTGGGCGCGAGAAGAGAAAAAGTGTGAGTGGGATGGATCGACGATTAATGCGGCAGCATATCATGGTAATATGGAAATGGTAAAGTATTGCGTGGCAAATGAGTGTTCTATCCATATTCATGCGTGTGCATTTGCTGCCTTAAAAGGTCATCTCGAGGTACTCAAATACTTACGCGAAGAAGTCAAAGCGCCTTGGGGTTCAGAAACTGCCACTTTCGCGGCTGGAAATGGTCATCTTCATATACTCGAATATCTTGTTGAGCGTAAGTATTATGAATATAACGGAGATGCGTGTCAGTGGGCGGCCATGTCCGGCCACTTGGACTGTTTGAAGTACTTACACGAAACCGCCAAAGCGCCTTGGGACAAAGAAGCGGTACGCTACGCGCACGAGAACAAACACCCCGAGTGTTTACAATACTGCCTCGACAACGACTGTCCTCTCCCAGAAGGCTGGTCTTACGAAGATGGAGAGTTACACGTGCCAGACAATTCGGAATCAGAATCAGAATCAGAATCAGAATTAGAATCAGAATCATAATTCGACTTCTTTGAATACTACTCGTACTGCGCGCGCAAATATTTCGCGAAGAAGGAAGTCTTTTCCTCCAAAACGGCCACTTTTTTTTTCTTCAAATTCAAACGCAAATCACATTAAAGAAGAAAGGAGAGTATTCGTATTACTACTATTTACTGGTATCATCATCATCATCATCATCATGGCGACGAAACTCGCGCAAAAGATACAAATCACGGAACAAACCAGCCGAACGATGGTTGAGAATCAACTCAGAATCGGGTTAGACGTGGTGTGTTATCAGAGAGGTACGCGCGAGAGAGATTTGGTTTTTGAATTCTCTTTTCTGTTTCTTCTCGCGTGGTCTTCTTCTTCTCGTCGCGACGTCTCGTTCGCAAAAGTGCTGACCTTTTCGTCTTCTTCTCTCTTTACGGCTTTGGGGTGACGCGTGTGGTCTTCTTTCTCCGCGTGCGATTATGCAGGTATATTTGACGCGAACACGCACTTTACGGAACCGAAGCAACCACAAACGAATAAGAGTAGTACGAGTGGTGGTAATAACGCGTTGAACGTACCAAAGATGCTTCGGAAGTGCGCGAAATCGAAACGATTGCTCGACGCGATGGAAAACGGCGTGTTCGATGCGCTGGAGCGAGGGTACCTGCGAACGGTGGCGTTGGTTATTTCTCACCCGGACGATCCGAAGACGTTGTTGGAGGAGTATTTGTTCACCGTAGAGTACGACGAGGCGAAGCGAGCGAGGGTGTTGACGAGCGGCGGCGGCGCGAAAGACAAAGAAAGGGTTTTGTCGGCGGATGCGGCGACGGGGAAGAAAAGAGACGAGGAGAGACTGACGGATCCGAAAAGGATTCGAAAAAACGCGATCGCGACGACCCGAACGCTTTTGTCGCTGGTGAGAACGCTCGACGCGTTGCCGGATGGAAGCGCGGCGAATTTGAACTTGACGTACACTGAGGAAACGCCGGCGACGTACGAACCTCCATTTTTTGAAGCCGCGGACGACGCCGCCGTGGACGATGAGGATGGCGACTGTTTGTCGATGAAGGAGGAGTATCACGACGGGTCCAAGACGTGGAAGAGAGATCCGTTTACGATGGAGCTCGGAAAAATTGAAACGCTCTATCACGCAATGAAGGTGAAAGCGTCGAGCGCGTTGGATCCGTTGTTGGACGAGGAAGAAGAAGAAGAAGAAGAAGAAGAAGAAGAAGAAGTTGTGATTGAGGAGCAGATTGGAGTGGTTCAGAAACCAACGGTATTGACGGTTGAGAAAGAAAAACCGAGAAGACAATCGACGCGCTATCCAGATCGAGACGCGATGAGAATCCACGGAGGCGTCGATCCCAACGCAAACGTTGTTCCGGAAACGCAGTTAGTTGGCGCTTTAACGATGGTTCATCCACCACCGGTAGAAAAGAAGAAACGTGGAAGACCACCAAAAAGAGCCAGACCAGCGGAACCGGTACAAAGGAAAAAGCGCGGCCGACCGGCAAAGGTTTCGGAGGATCTTTCGCAGCCTCCGAAGCAGAAAAAGGCAAAAGTTGTCGCGAAGAAGGAAAAAGAGAAGAAGAAAAGAAAAGTAGCCACCGTCGCTACGGTCACCGATGACTCCGCGTTAGCGTCGCTCAAAGAGTTCATCGAAACCATGGGCGGCCACCTACCGGCGAACTGGTCCGCGAAAGTCGCGAGTCGCGAGAGGACGGATAAAGGACGGATATCGCTTCACACGGACGTCACCTATATCGACCCGAACGGGAAGAGATACAGATCTAAACTCGAAGTCGCGAGGTGTTTAAATTTACTCGTCCAGTGATTATTGGACGATGATGATGATGATGATGATGATGATGATCAAAGTGATTTTTGAACAACAACAACAACAACAACAACAACATTCAGAGAGATGCGAAGGTTTTATAGTGGCTTTTAAAAACATACACTCATACTAAGGTTGTAAAAACAGAATTTAGCGAAAGAGAAAGACGCGCGCTTTAAATATATATTACCGGTACCAGTACCTGTTTCCTAGGTGTACATATAATTACAAATACTTTACAAACGCCGGGACACCTTCGCTAATTCTTCGCAAAGACATGACCGCTAAGAGCAAAATGTCCGCCTTGGATTCACTTTCCTTCTTCTGACCTAAAATGCGTATGCCGTCGTCGGTTGTCAACACATCGCCTTGGAATCGTTCGTCCATACCGGTGACGAGCATATCTTTTACTTCTCCGGGTAAATCGATGATACAATCGATGTACCCGCTTCTATTCTTTACGCTCGAGCTCACCGCGATGACTTCTTTAATACCTAATTCAGACGCTGCGTAAGCAATTTCGCGTTCGAGCAAAGCGCACGAGGTGAAACTGTCCGTCACTTCGCCGAAATGTTTTAACAAACAGTGCGAAGCGACGGAAAATTCACGCGCGGTTTTTGCTTTGAACACGATATTTTCAGCCGTTCTCCTGGCGGTATCCGTGGCGATGTAAGCTGGCGAGATGGACAAGTCTTCCGTCGATTCGCGAACTTCAGTCGTAACCAGCATCGCGTCGTCTTCAATATCAGGATTCTTGTCATCTGGGACGAGCGTTTTGTGAATGATTTTCACTTCCCCTGGAAGGCATGCTTTCAAGCGCATCATTTCAACGCGTTGTAACTGCGAATAGAGCAACTCGAGGTACAAATCTGCACCAACCGAATCGACTTCGCCGGATTGTTTCTCGCCGAAGAGAGTACCGACGCCTCGAATGGACATGTCTCTTTCCGCCAACTTGAAACCTTCGCCTAATCCACACGACTCTTCCAACGCTAACAAGCGTTCCTTCGCTTTTTCGTTCAATGATTCTGGATCTAGCCCGTAAAACATCCACGCGTGCGCTTGACGATCGGCGCGACCGACGCGACCACGCAACTGATACAACGACGCTAAGCCGAACGATTGCACTTCTTCGATGATAATCGTGTTGCAATTCGGAATATCTAAACCAGACTCAACAATCGTCGTGCACAATAAGACATCCGCCTCGCCGTTGGAGAATTCATCCATGACCGCATCCAAAGTATCGCCGTCCATTTGTCCGTGCGCTTCAATCACGCGTAAGTTTGGCAAAATGTCGAACAACCTTTTCCGCGAATCGCCCATCATCATGATTCTGGGAACGATGTAATAAATTTGCCCGCCTCGATTGATTTCGTACTCAATAGCCTCGCGAATTTTGTCTTCGTCCATTGGCAATAAGTTTGTTCGAATCGGTCGACGTTCTGGTGGCGGCGTTTGAACTAAACTCGCGTCCCGAAAACCAGAGATGGCCATATGCAACGTTCGCGGAATAGGGGTCGCCGATAAAGTTAAAACGTCCACGGTAGCTTTCAACGCGGAAATTTGGTCTTTGTGCCTCACCCCGAACCTTTGCTCTTCGTCAATGATCAACAGATCCAAGTTGTCGTAGACTTCCGTCGATAAGTTCAACAAACCGTGCGTACCGACGATGATTTGTGCTCTTCCTGAGTCCTTTTGGCTAAACTTCTCTAAAATTTCTTTTTGATCTTTTGTCTTGACGTGCCTCGTGAGAAGATTGACTTCTACACCCAAGTGTCGAAATCGCGCAGCGACGTTCGCGGCGTGCTGTTTCGCCAGAACCGTCGTTGGCGCGAGAATAAACGAATTCTTGCCGGAAAAGCACGCTCGAGATATGGCTCTGAAAGCGACTTCTGTCTTACCAAAACCGACATCGCCGACGATGATTCTATCCATGGGCGTGTCTCGAGTCATGTCCTCGTTGATATCCTCGATAGCCATCTTTTGGTCGGGAGTGAGCTCAAAACGAAACCCTTCAGCAAATTTTGCCTCTTCATCCGGTTTCGATATTCTATACGGTGCTCGGACGCACTGTAATCGTTGTAAATACACGCACATTTGGTGCACGACTAAATCGCGAATCTGTTTTTGCATCTGCGCTTCTTTCGCTTCCCACGACCCGAGTTTATCGTACAGCTTTGAAAGTCTCGGCGGTTTTACTTGCGCGCCGGGACTGGCGTATCTATACAATTGCATGGACGCTTTCTTCGGTTCAATTTTTGCGGTATCATCCGCGAACTGAATGAACAAGAACACTTTCCTCGTGCCTTCGTTTCTTCCGGTCTCCTCGTCTTCGTGGTTGATCGAACGCATACCTAAAAACTTCCCAATGCCGTATTTTCGGTGGACGACGTATTCACCGATAACCAACTTGAACGGATCAATAGAATTGTTCGCTAATCCGTGGGTGCTGTCGTTGTAGCCTTCCAAAACACGGTTGTTCACTTCCAACGCGTAGCCGATTCCATCGAGCGCCTCTCGCACATCCAGTTCGCTCATCATCTCAGCTAATCCGCCTTCGTCCTCTGACGACGACGATGATGCTCCTAACCGCGTCTTCTCGACGTCAACTATGCTTGCTGCCATGGTCGTCATAGCGTCCAGCTTCGCCGCGTCTTCGCCTTCGTTGAACGACCGTTTCACCGCTCTCATGCCTCTTTGCCTTCTCTCCGTGAATAATCGACGCAAACGGTCGCTCGCTTTCTCCTCGTTTGTTTTGCTGCTATCACTATTGCTGCTGCTGCTGCTGCTATTACTATTATCTTCCTCCATTTTATTTTCCTCGAACATCCTCGCCAACTTCGTCTCTGGATCCGAGGACGCTTTCAGCCGTTCCAACTTTAACCGCTCTCTCAACGTCTTGAACGCCTTTTCAAAATCCGCCACGAATTCCATTTCGTTTTGCTTTTCTCTCGCCTCTCGCGACGGATTATATTTCGGCGCGATGATGTGCGAAGACGACGACGACGAAAAAGACGATGAAGACATCATCGCGGTCACCGACGAACCGTCATTTTTGGCGTTCCCGTTGACTGCTGTAGAACCTCTTTTCACCGCGCTGCTCTTCTTTTTCACTCCTTTTTTCGAAGAAGACGACGAAGACGCGGTCGCGTCGGAGATCCCGCCACCTCTTCTCACGACGCGCCTGCGCACTTTCGCGTGTTGCACTCCCGCCGGAGGCGAAGTCGCGGCCGTCGTCGCGGTTGTCATATCTTCTTCTCCGTCGTCGTCTGAATCGTCGTCTTCTCTTTCGTCGCTCTCGTTCTTCTTCTCTCGACTACTACTACTACTGGTAGTATCACTCTCCTCATCCCCTACAGTCACTTCTTTCTCTTTTGCCAACATCATCTTCTTCGTCGTCGCGAGGCTTTTCCTCTCCCTCTCCAACGCCACCACCAACCGGTCCACGAGCTCTTGTTTCTTCCCAGTTTTCTTCAACTTCCGCTTCTCCAGTTCGCTCTTTAAGTCCGGGACTTTTAGTTTCGAGAGCACGAGTTGCATCTGTTGTTCGCTTTCTTCTTCGTCATCGTCGTCGTCATCTTCTCCTTTTCCTTTTCCATCTGGGCCATGCAAACGACGCTCGAACGAGGCGTCGATTGAATCCGTCTGTTGCATCGCTTGAATGTTCCAACGTGTCTTTTCAGCGCGCGATGAGACTCCTCCCCTTTTCCTCCCGCGCACAAAAGGCGAAGAATATCTTCGAGGGGTGTGAAAAGAAGCCGTTGCGGTGTTCGGCGCGGTGAAAGTGGCGAATTGTGGTGTCCTCGCACTCATTTTGTGTATTCAATGCGTGCAAATTTAATGACGAAGCCGCCACAAAAGTTTTCCCCGGGAGTGAGGAAAAGATAAAAAGGTACTACGTTTACGATGCAAAACGTCTCTGCCTGCGTTCGATCCTCTGCGCATTCTTACGTCGTTGAAAGGAGGAGGAAGTATGGTTCTTGTGGTTCACACGCTGGCGTCGTGGTCAGAGCGAGGAAAGGTTTACTCGCGGAAAAGTTCGAGAAGGAGGAGGAAAAGGACACGAACGGGGAAGCCGTCGGCGAGGACGATGCGTCGGGGGATGCGGTGCGACTGTGCGCCTGCAACAGCAACGAGACGTACGAAAACTGCTGCAAACGCGCGCACGAGAACGGGATAACGCGAGAGACGACGCCAGAAATGATCGTTCGCGCGAGATTTACGAGCTATAAGGAAAATAAACCGGAGTTTATCGTCGAGAGTACGCACGAGGATTCGCCAGATTTTACCAAGAGAGACGAGACGGATGCGGAAAACGCGCGGAGGACGCTCGAGTCAGACGCGAAGGCGACGGCGAAGAAGATTCGGTTTTTGAGCTTGAAAATCATGAAGAAAGGGAGTAATGGCGAAAATGAGAGTGGTGGTGAAGAGGCGTTTGTTTCGTACGAGTGCGCGTTCGACGCGGGAGAGAAGAGGGCGAAGAAATCGAGGGCCAAGGCGAAAACGCTCGCCGAGCGAGCGAGGTATCGAAAGGATAAAGATGGGAAGTGGAAGTACGTGGACGCGTTGCAATTGAACGATAACGTTCTTTCTGCGGATGGTTTTGACGATGGAGGGCACAATCGGGGGAAGAGTAATTGGGGGAACGGTAATTTAGGCAAAATCTTTTAGCGGGAGGAGGCAAGATTTTCTGACGTTTCTTGCCCTCGCTCGAGGGAGCGCGCGGGCGTTTTTGTAATCTAATATCAATCTACGATTTCGTAATCTTTCGAACGAATGACGAAGGCGTCGATCGTTGTGCCTAACATCGCTGTTACCGGCGTTGATGGCGGTGCTGCCAGCGGCGACGACAACGGCGACGACGACTCGTGTCTTTTCATTCCTCCCGTTGTCGTCATTTCTGCTCGCCTCGTCAAGCACGCTTTGCGCATTTGCGGGTTCAAGCACGTCTTGCATTTGCCGCATTTTTGACTCGAACGTATGATTGGGAAGGTGAATTTCTTCTTTGCTCTTTTTTGCTCGCTGTTGTTTCCATCGCCGTCCTTCTCGCTCTTCTTCGTTTTCTTTGCGCTCGCCCGGTTATTGTTCTTCTGTTGTTCTTTCTCGACAGATTTACGTTTCAAGTACGAACGAAAGATATCGTTATTGAAAGGCGTTTCCGGCGGCGTCGGTTCTCGATTGATGGCGATTGATATCGTCTCCGCCGGACGTTTTTTCTTTGGTCTGCCGAGTTTTGGCGCTTTACTCGCCATCGCGGCTGCACTTTTTTCTGGGTGCAGCAAAGGACTCGGAAAGTCAAATTCAGTGAACTCTTGCCCGGTCGAAGCGACTGGAACGACAGGACATATCCATTTTGGCAACTCGCGCGGATATCCAGTACGGCGCTCCCATGCCCGAACGCACAAGACTTGGTGATTAAACAAACGCGTGACTTCCGTCCTCGTCATCCCTCGCGTGACCGAACCGATGGACGCGCCGAGTAGAGTGACTATTTTCGGCGACGTTTTGAGAGTTTCAATGTCGACACTCACAGGTTTTGCCGCCGAGCGAAGGTCGAGAAAGACTTCATTCACTTGAAAGTACGTGCCGTGCAGCGGGAAGCTGCGTTTACAGGCGCACAAGGCGGTGACGAAGAAGACGCATTTTATTGAAGAAGGCTCAGAGGGAGGAGAAAGATGAGAAGGAGCAGGAGGAGGAGGAGGAGTGGTAATGATGATATCCTCTTCATCATTCTCTTTGCTGATGTTCGTCTTTGCATCTTCCATGACGATATCGTCGTCGTTGTCGTCGTTATCGTGGTTATTTTGTTCGTGCTCCTCTTCGGACGACGTTGATATTTTATAGACGCGTTCAAAATCGCTCGCCTCTCTCGGAGCTGCGATGACGCAATACCGCCGCGTTGCGTCGCATTCGCCGATTATAGACGTTGGATGTGGCGAGAGCGAATGCAAAAGTTCCGCCGGAACGCATTCATCTGGCACTCGCCACCCTTGTACCTCTGAACGAAACTGCGCTTTTGTGAACGAGGATAAATCCGCGAGTTGATTGTGTCGATTAGGGGTTAAAAACGCCTCCTCCTCCTCCTCGGCGGTTGTCGTCTTGGCGGCAGTTGCTGCATTGAACCTTGCGAACCGAGGATCCTCGACTTCCCTCAAAACTTCGTCTTCGGCTTCGCTTTCAAACGCCGCATCATCTTTCAGCGCTCTCTCGTCGACTTCAGCAACCGCTTCCATCGCCTTTGTTTTCGCCTCGGCTAAAATGCCAAACGCGGCGGACGCTCTCTCGAGATCGTTTCGATTTTTGTCCGGGTGGCAGATTTTTGACAACGATTTAAATCGCCGCATGATCATCGCTGCCACGGCGCTTTTGTTTTCTTCGACATTGTCGTCGTCGGAATCATCCTCCGAGGAAAGGAGTAAAAGAACGCGCATGGCCTTCTTGCCGGCGGGTTTACCTAAATCTGTCCAGATCTTCCCGGCGGCGACGATTGAATCCATCGTTTCCGCGACGTTGTTTGCGAACGCGTCGTTTTGTAGAGAGAAAGGAGCAAGGGGCGCAGTATGTGATGGTTCTACATGCAGAGGAGACGCATCTTCTACCGATGCTGCTGTTGCTTCGGAAAAATCCTTCTCATTTTGCTGCTGGTGCTTCTGCGCTTTTGCACGCTCAACGAATTCTTCAACTGTGAGAACATCCGCCGCAAGATTATCAGACGATTCCGTAGGGCTGTTGAATCCATCTAGACTAGACGGTGATTCTATGCTCGAATTCGATGGAAACCGTTTTCCAATGACGTTGTTATTCGTCGCCGTTGGCGTCAACGGCATCTTCGGCGACGAACCCTCCGACGGCGACGCCAAGCCGATATCTTCGATATCTTCGATCGGTTGCGTTCTCGTTTGTTCCTTCGTAAGATCAATCGTTACTACTTCTTTCGGCGGCGTTGGAGGTTCTGCGTTGTTGACGTTCGGTGCAGGCGTGTATACTCCGACGTTGTTCATGTTATTATTCCTTCGTTTACCACCACACTTGGCGTATTCGCAGTCGGAGTTCATTGGACAACTCGCGCAATTCGGATCGCGCTTCGCGCAAAACACCTTCCCAAGCGTAATCATGTGATAATGCAGCTCGTACAACATCGTCACGTCGAACGTGTTCAATCTTTCGCTCAAAAATTCGTACACTGATTCTTCTGGGGCGTACTGCTCGAGAAGTTCGAGCTTGAAATCGTGTTCGAGCGGAACCCATCCTAGGCGCGCCATGATTCGTCCGACGTTGACGTCTACAGGGAAGTCTCTATTTTCCAACGAGAGTAAGTTTACGCACGCCGAAGTCTTTGCGCCCATGCCTTCTATCTCGTTGAGATACGCGTTTGCTTCTTCTGTGGAGGCTTCACGAAGGAATTCGAGCGACAAAACGCCGCGTTCGTCGAGCACACGCCGAAGAATTTTCTTGATTCTATGCGCGAGCATGGAGTGCATGCCGCGACATCGAATGCACTCGATGATATCGTCGATTGAGGCTTCGTGCAAAACGCGGTGCCAATCTACGCAGTCGCGCACTATAATTTCATTCTCGGTAGGATCGTTGTCGCAAATGAAGTCTTGACGATCTCGAGCAGCTTGCGCGAGCGCTTTCAATTTATCTGTCTTTGCTCGTCGCTCGCGTCGGTTCAATTCTGCCCTCGAGGCTGCTTGTTGCTTCGACGCTTCTCTCTCTTCTCTCAGTTTTGCTTTGTTTTCGCGCATTTTCTTTTCTTTTGCTTTCTGCTCTTCGTCTTCTTTGCGCAAAATTTCCGCTTCCCGGACGATTTCGTCGATATCGTCGTTCAACATCTCCTGCGGCTTATCGCACCCGTTGTGTCTTTTATCGAAACTTCGAGAGCAGGTCCAGTTCAAGTAATCCGCTGCTTCTACGTTCTCCGACGTCGTCTTGTGAGTAAGTAATGAATCTGCTAACGCTTTTGGTATCCGTCGCCACTTACCGCAATCCTCGTTCGAACATTCGATCCACGCCTCTTTCTCGCTAAATCTGCGCTTCGTCAACGGCGTTTTCGAAAAATCGTTCCACATTTGTCGCTCGCTGTAATACAGTTGCTCTAACGGAGACATGACAGGTAACTCGACAATAACTGAAGACTCGTGAAGGTCTGTATTTTCATCAAGTGATGTCCTATCGAGCTCAAACGAGGACGAGTCGATCTTCGGAACACCGCGACAAAGGAAGAAGGAAGGTTGCTCGATGTCATCTTTATCGTCAATCTGCATGCGCTCAATCACTTCCGCCACGGCTGCTGCTCCCATTTCAGTTTCTATATCTAAAGCATCTCGCATTTCTACATCCTCCTCCTGAGCAATATTATCTCTCCCGGTTTCTCTCGAAACAATGCGATCAATTGCATTTCGTACAACCTCGCTCGCCGCTTGCGCGCATTCCTTCTCGTACCTCTCCCTGTCTTTTTCAACTACCGAATTGATGACATTTTTCACCAAATCCTTCACTCTTACCGCTCTCTCGACGCGTTCTAAATGCTTGCTTTGCGTTTCCTCCGTCACTGGAAACTTGGCCATCAAATTTAACATCGCTGTTGATGATAAAACGTCCGTCACGTTTTGCGTTAAATTCGCGCCGATGACCGAATCGAGGACTGAACCGCCCCAGGAGACGTCCAAAGGTCTATGACCGAGAGTTTTACGCGATTTACGAAGAAACTCGCCGATTTTATCGCGCCACATCCGTTTCTCATCGTGACCAAACTTTTGAATGGCGAGTTGTCGCCCTTTCCAGATTTTCGGGATGACGTTTTTCTTCTTCGATTGCTGCTGCGCAAGAGGAGGCGGCGGAGCTCGCTTTCGCTGCACGTCGCGAAAGAAGATATCTTCCGAGTCCGATTCGCTGCTACATGTGCTACTATCGGAGGAGAAATAATCGTCGTACGATTCGCGCGGTCGTGATTCTATCTCTGGATTCGGATGTCGCCATCTTTGCTGAGCATCTTGAGAACCGTTTTCGAAGGCGTTTCCGGATCGGAACCAGCCGCGTTCGCCCGGCGTTCGCGGACCGCTTCGCTTGGATTTCGCCAACCACGTGACTTTTGGTTTCACGACGACGGCAACCGCAGCAGTAGGGAAAGATGGCGAAAGCGACGTTCTCTTAGCGTAGCTTTCAAACGTGCTCGCATCCCAAATTAAATCTGAGGCATTCGTGGCGAGTTCTGTTCTTGGAAACGGTGTGATGCGATGGACGAGAGCTTCGCTCGACTCGACGACGCGTTCGATGGCTTCTTTAACGAGCGTACGAACGATGCACCTTTCGTGATCGTCGTCGTCATCTTCATCTTCGCATGGAAGAGTAACTTCTACTTGTTTTTGTTGTTGCACTCGACCACGACGCAAATTTGTGGCGCCCGTAAGAAACCACTCGTCTCGTACTTTCGTGTCCGAAACGAGATTTTGTACGCGACGTTTCGCATCGGCGAACAAGTTCTGATACATTTTTATAGTCCCGTGCGCGGGTACGACGGACACATCCAGAGATCTCAAAAAGTCTCTGTAAATGTCTTTTTGTGCGCTGATGGCTTTGGGCATGTGCATGGTACTTATCGCGTCGATGTGATCCATAATGTGTTCCTGTTTCCTCGCGTTTATATTTTGACACGTCTCGCGAAGGTTCAGCAAATTCGAGCCTACCCAATCGTGAATGGTGTCGAGGACATCCGTGAACGAGTAAGAAGGAGACGATACGGCCTCCGCTTGCATTTGAACACCTTCTTCTTCTTCTTCTTCTTCTTCCTTTTCCTCGTTTGTATCTTTCTTCAAAAAGCGTATGGGATGCGTTCTCGCTTTCGGTTTTCGAAAATCCATCACCGCGGCCAACCGTCTCGGGACGATCGTTTTCGGCACAAAGTTACGCCTCTTCTCCTCCTTCCTTTTCTTTCTCTCCAACTCTTTCAGCCGTCTCTTCTTCTCCTTCCTCGATTTCTTCGTTTCGTAATACTGCGACAAATCGTAAAACTCTTTGGTAATCCTCACTTCCTCCTCGTCCTCGATGCCTTCGAATCCCCATCGAGCGACGTTAATCCCTTCGACTAACCTCGTCAACCGCTTAAACCTCGATTCCGTTTTAATTCGCTTATAATCTTTGCTAATGATGGACTCCAAAATCACCGCCGGTCTCCTGTGACCATCGTTCGACCGTTTCTCCGTAAACCTCGTCACCGGTACTGGATACAATTTCAACCACTCGGCTTCGCGAAACTCCATCTCTTTCGCCTTCTGCGCGGTGATCGGCAACAGATCCTCGCCTCGATTGCGCAACCCCGGTCGGTAGGCGTTCGCGCTCGCTTCGGATTGTCTTCGTAACCGAGCTTGATGTTGCTGAGATTTCGTGAGGTGCTTTTCGTACGCGATGAACACGTCCGAGTGATTCTCATCATCGTTCGTGTTAGTAGTATTCACGTCTGAATCGTCGTCCTTCTTTTCAGCCTCTTTGCCTTTGTCTTCTTCTTCTTCCTTCGTTGTTACCTTTTGCTCCCGCTGATGCTTTTTGTCCTTCTCCTCCTCACTGAGTAGTAGTTTACGAATGCCATCAAACCCGCCGCGCTGCTCAAAAATTCTCGGTTTCCCTCCAAAAATAGGAACGTTAATGTCGTCTCGTTCCTTCTCCTTCTCCTCCTCCTCTTCCTCCTCCTCCTTTCGACGACGACGACGGTCCCGCAAAGATGACAATAAACCTCCTTTTTTCTGTCCCATCTTCTTTAACTGTATTTTTGTCTTCGATGATGATGATGATGATGATGATGATGATTCCTGTCGTCTCGCGCGCGTGTCGCGCAGCGAAAAACGTCCCACGACGAGAACACCATCGCGACCGTAACCACCACCACAACCCTTAGTATTCGTAGTATTCGTCGTCCTCGTCTTTAACTTTCTTTTCTTCTTCATTTTTATGGTAAAGCTTATGTGTGATGTTAAATGTGCGCTTTTTTTTATCCAGAGTTTTTAGATATTTTTTTTCCTTGCAAACGAGCTCCTCGAAAAGAAGCAAATTAACCTCCTGAGAAAAGGAAGCAGATATACTACTATAAATGAGCAATACGACGACGACTTTGATGAAAACGAATACAGTGCTTTTTTGCAAGAGGACGACGACGACGACGACTGGAGGAGGAGGAAAAGGAGGAAAAGGAAGAGGTGGAGTGGTATTGCCGTCGTCTCGGGAGAGAAGAAGAACATTACGAACGAGACGCAGAAAAAGGACGGCTGCATTTACGAAAGCAGCAAAAGCTGATGATGTCGATGATGATGGTAACAATAAAAGTAATAAAATAGGCCCAACTGCGGCAGAACCGACCGCGATGGACGCAGAAACGTTCAACCAGCTCGTTTCCTTAGGCACGTGGG
>JGI20158J14315_10002102_pt1 | contig 14112 bp, 8 predicted proteins | sample COG_08_FD_14315 | JGI IMG/M metagenome (IMG submission 14315)
TCATTTTTGTATTGTAATGCAATTTTTATGCCCCATAAATAATTCCATAAACTTTGAAAATCACTATTTAATAATTTATTTCGTTCACTAATTGTCATTTTTTCAAATGTATTTAATATATATTTTTTATCTTCTAAATTATATTTTCCTCTCATAAAATCTACAAATGCTAAACTATCTTTTCTCTTTATTAATAATACCTCATAATCATCTATAGCTTTTCTAAATGCAATAATACCTATACTTGTAATTGGTATTTTGCATTGATGAAATAAATGTCCTATTTTTCCACAATTATTACAAAATGTTGTTTTTTTTATATTACTCATTTTAGCAAAATAATTTTTAAACTATATGTAACTATTTAATTGTTTTTATATTATTTATATTTAATGAGTAATATAAGTAATATATTTAATCCTGAAATATGGGGACCACATTATTGGTTTTTTTTATATACTGTGGCTCTCTCATATCCTTTAAATCCAAATGATGTTTCTAAAAGAAAATATTATGATTTTATACAAAATTTGCCTTTATTTATGCCTGTTCCAGATATTGGTAACACTTTCTCTCAGTTTTTAGACCGCTATCCTATTACACCTTATTTGGATTCGCGAGAGAGTATGATAAAGTGGGTACATTTTATACATAATAAAATTAATGTTTATCTAGGAAAGCCAGAACTCACATATTACGAAGCAATGGATAAATATTATCAAAATTATAAATTAAAAGATGTTAAATTGAGAGAAGAGAGAACCAATAAACATAAATATATTTATGGTGGAGCAGTTATTTTATTGGTTTCTCTCATAATTTTCCTATATTTTTCAAAATAAATATTTGCAACAATAGTTATAATTATATCTATTAAATATATTTATTAAATATAAAAAGCATAATTAATAAATATAATAATCATAATTAATAAATATAATAATATATTAATTATGAAATTAGAATTATTTATTGGATTAATTGTTTTAATTTTTGTTGCAAATATTTATTTTGAAGGAAAGATTTTAGCAAAAATTAAATCATATCAAAAATATTATAAAATGGCATTTATAGCATTTGTAGGATTATGTGTATATTTATATTTAAAGCGTTCTCCACAACATGCAAAAGATTTTTTTAGTAACGCAAATGGTTATATAAAATATTTACCTATTGATAGGAATACAACGTCTATGGTTGCTCCTTTAATAGATTTTACAGGAAAAGCATTAGGTGATTCTATTAATTCTAATTATAACGCACAACATGCTCAAAATCAATATAATCAAACTTTTCAAAGTTTAACACCACAACAAAGACGTTTATTAAATTCCGGAAATAAAGGAACAAAACGAAGCGTAAGTGAAACAAAGAAAAAATATGTAGCTGCAAATCAAAATTGGAAATGTAAGCATTGTACGAAACAACTACCTGGATGGTTTGAAGTTGATCATGTAATGAAATTAGAATATGGAGGTTCAAATAATATAGACAATTTAGAAGCATTATGTAGAGATTGTCATGGCAAAAAAACCGCAATGGAGAATTTGTAAAATTTATGAAAGTAATCCTAATTTTTTAAATTCTAATTTATCTTTATCCATACTATCCTCACCAATTTTTGTTAAAATAGGTCTAGATTTTCTTCTAAAAAGATTTTTAATTTTTGTAAATAATCCCTTTTTTGTTTGTTTGGGTCTGTTTTTTTTTATATCAGCGATATGCTTTCTAATGTTTCTTCTAGTACTAGATATGGGAATAGTTTTATTTAAACCTGTTTTTTTATCTACTAGTATAATTGATTTTTCTTTTTCATCAATAATTCTAATTATTCCTTTTCCTTTTTTATTTTTTCCTTTTTTAGCAGTTTGTTTTTTTCTTGACATAATTATAATATAATAATATTATAATTATGCAAACAACGGATGATTCTAAAAATGATGGTTTTTTTTATTTATTAAAACAATTTTTCTATGGATTATTTAATTTATTATCATCATTTTTTGAGAGATTTAAAGATTATGCATTATATGTATTTGATTACATATTAAATGAAAAATATTATAACAGATTTATTTTTATAATATTATTATTAGTTTTTAGTTTATTGATTTATTTAATTTATTATGTAAATCCTTTTAAATTATTCAATCCACAAACGGCACAATTAAGTGTAATAATAATTGCTTCATTATTTTTAACATTATTTTATTTTATTGCATATAGAAACGAATCTACTAATCATTATTATGCAAAAACTTCTATAAAAACTGAGATAGATAAAAGTAGTCAAGAAAAAAAAAATGAGTATGCAAGAAAATATGAATTTAATAAAAAAAATTACAAATTTTCATTAAAAAAACCGCTAACAAATTTATTTAAATCATTTTTTTCTTTATTAGGAATTGTTTTAATACCTGTAATAATAATAAGTTTAATTTTTTCAGCATATCATAATTATCATAGTTTATTTACTATTACAAAACTAATACTCGGGATTTTTATAATAATTACCACATTATCTATAATTGCGTATATAGTAAATATGCAATTAAATGATATTAATTGTTTAAATAAAGACATACATTTCTTTCAAAAACTAATTTGTATAATAAAATATTTAATTTTCTTTATACCTTGTTTGTTAATAATTGGAATAGAAAAATTAAAAGATGATCTTAAATTAACACCAAAATCAATATATTTATTATTTATTTTAGAATTAGTATTAATATGTTTATTTTTCTTTATTCCAGTATTATTCACATATTTTGCAAATTTAAATAAACACAATTTATTGGAAAATAATCAAATTTATTATACACACAAATATAGACATATTGCATATTATCAATCTCTAAGAGATCAAAATATTAAATCAGTTAAAGACGACTCAACCAGTATTAGTTTATTTAATAAAGATGATGACCCTGATTGGAATTTAGAAACAAAATTTAACGGGACAGACAATCCAAATAAAAATAGGATTAATTATACTTATAGCATAAGTTTTTATTTATATTTAAATCCACAAGATAAAAATACAAACGAAGCATATAGCGATCCAGATGGAGTAATATTATTTAATTATGGCAATAAACCCGTTATAAAATATTATGGATTAACAAAACAATTAACAGTTGAATCAATGGAAAAATCAAACAACGATAATGGTCAAAAAACAACAATATTTAAATCAAATGATAAAGAATATAATAATTATAATTTAAAATATCAAAAATGGCTTTATTTTGTTATTAATTTTAAAGATAACAATTTAGATATTTTTATAGATGGCAAACTTGTTGGTTCAAAACCAAATATACCAAATTTTGTTACCAATGATAATGTAGAAATTGGTGATAAAAATTATAAAAATAAAAATGGCATTTATGGTAGTATTAAAGAAATAAATTATTATAAAACACCAAGACCAAATAATAATATCGAATTTATATATGATTTAACAAAAAATGAATAAATATAAAATATAAAATATAAAAGTTAAAATTTAATATAATATTTAATTTACATTAATTTAATATAAATAATAATATTAATTTATATTAAATATGAATATTGCTAATATTATAATCATCATAATCTTAATATTAATAATAATATGGTTATTAAACAAAGTATTTTTTTCAACAAATATTGTTTATGATAAAATACTAAATGCAAATGAAACTGGTATAATAGGAACACCAACAAACGTTATACCAAATAGTGATTTAAAAGAAGAGGGAACTAGTAATTTTATGTTAAGTGTATGGTTTTATATTGATGACTGGAGCACCAGTATGAGTAAAGAAAAAAATATATTATTTATGGCAAAAAGTCAAACTGTAAAAAATATTGATGGATTAACAAATTTAACAGGGATAACAAAAACAAGTAATTGTATGACAAATGTAAATGATATTTCATATAGAAATTTAAATATATGTTTAGATAGCTATGATAATAATTTATTAATTGATATTGAAACATATGGAGAAAATAGATGTAGAGATACACCTCAACCATTGTCTGGGTCATTAAATTCTATTGTTACAAGACATAAAATTAGCAATATTCCATTGCAAAAATGGAACTGTTTAATTTTAAGTGTTGATACAAAAACATTTGATATTTATTTAGATGGAAAATTAAGAAATTCTTTTATATTAGATGGAACATATAATAGTAGTGGATCTAAAAAAAATATTTATTTAGGAAATGTAACTAATAGTGTTCCGGGATTTGAAGGATTTATTACACGAGTACGTTATGAACCAAATCCAATTAATCCCCAACAAGCATATAAAATATATAAAGATGGTATCAATGCATCATTAGCAAACTCATTATTTAATCAATATAGCTTAAAAGTTTCATTTTTAGAATTTAATAAAGAAAAAGGAAGTTTTACAATATAATACATATTTTATTTTATGAATTTACTAATATATAATTATATATAATTATATATAATTATATAAAAAATGGAAAATGTAAAAAATGCTGCAAATAATTTAAAAGATAATATAGCAGACAATTTAAATAATATAAAAGATAATATTGTTAATGTTGGAAATAATATAAAAGAGAAATTACCCGTTGCACCAGGAATGCCAGATTTAAAACCCGATAATGGGGATAGTTTTTTTTCAAAATCAAAAGAATTTTTATCTTCCAATACATTAGTTGCAAAAGCAACTTTTTTATTATTTGTAATAATTCTATTTAGCTTCTTGTTTTATATTTTTAGTAGATTATTAATGTATTTTTTTTCACCCAGTCCAACTCCATATTTATTATATGGTATGAAAGATGCAGCCAGTGCTTTAACAATAAAACAATCATTAAGTGAAAAAAAAGCAATACCTATTATGAGAAGCAAGGATGAATATGATGGTATTGAATTTACTTATTCTTTTTGGATTTATGTAAAAGATGTAAATTTGGATAATAAGAAAATGATGCATGTTTTCCACAAAGGAGGTACACAAGCAGACGGAGACGGAATATATACTCCAAATAACGCTCCAGGAGTATATTTGTATAAAGGACGTCGCGCACAAACTGCTCCAAATGATGATTTAATAGAAGATTTCAAAGAACTCGGTATGTTGGTAAGATTAAATATTTTTCACGATAATGATGATAACAATAATCCATATAAATATTATGATGATATATATGTTGATGGAATACCAATAAAAAAATGGGTAGGAGTAATTGTTAGATTAACATCACAAAACGTGTTAGATGTATATATTAATGGAACATTGGCGAAACGACATAAATTAACTAATGTAGCAAAACAAAATTATGACAATATTCATATTAATAGAAATGGTGGTTTTAATGGCAATATGTCTAATTTAAGGTATTATAATTATGCAATAGGAACATTTGAAATAAATAGTATAACAACAAGTGGTCCAAATCTAAAAATGGCAAAAGATTCTAATATTACAAATTCAAAACCAGCATATTTATCTTCAGATTGGTATTTTACTGATACAAGTATTATAGATAAATAAAAAATTTAAAAATTTAAAATTATTTAATTATTATATTATATTTAATAAATTTACTATAATATAATATGACAGATATAGATAAAAAAATAATTATTACAAAAAATAAAAAAAATGATAACAATGGAAATAAAGGTATAAAAATTATTAGTAAAAATTTTAATATTTTTTCAGATGTTAGTAATAATGTTTATAATCAACGTGAATTTAGAGATGAAAATACATATATAATAAATAATGAAATAAAAAATAAAATTATATTATCTTACAAAATAAAAACTGAGCAACAGTCAGCTGGTACAAGTGTTAATACAATTAATTTATTTAATTTAATCACAAAATATAATTTAAAAAATAATATAAAACATTTTTATTATTATAAAAATGGTAGTCGAATCATTTTTACAAAAAGTAATGCTAGTGTTAGTAATGATTTATATTTAGTAGATTTTTCAGGTGTTAAAATTGAAAATAAAACAGATTGGTATGTAAAAATAAATAATAAAGAAGTTTCTTCCAACGAGATAAAGAATGATTCTTTTATTGAATTAAATTATAATTTTTATAATAAATATAAAAATTCAGATTATTATAAATTTAAATTTCGCGATTTTATAGATTTAAGTAATATATTGAATATTTCATCCAGACAAACATATAATGAAAATTACCAAATTACTTATAATAATATAGAATTAAGTAATAATTTTTTAGACAATAGTTATATAAATTACAATATAAGTGATTTTCAAACTATTTATTGTTTAAGTGATAATAGTGTAAATGTTTTAACAAAACCATCTTCAACTTCATCTTCAACTTTATTACAAGATATTTGTGATAATTTATTAATTTATAATAAATTAGGTAATAATACAATTATAAATGTTGATTATAACAATGTTCCTCCTACTGATCCTCCTACTAATTATAGTTTAAATGATATTAGTATTAATTTTGAAATAATTAAAAAACCAAATATTTATAGTAAATATTATGGAAAAATATTATTAAATTCAAACTTTACTTATTTGAATACAAATGTCTTGGGTAATAATACTAATATACCAAATTTTTTAAATGATAATAGTAAAGTATATTTATCATTAGGTAACGGAATAACTGGATTAACTCAAAAAAAAATATTTAATAATATTAAATTTACAACAGACAATGCAAATTTAAATAAAATAAGAAAAATAAATTTTTCCAGTTCAGTAAATTATGACAATAGTATAAAAGATTATAGTTTTAATTATTTATTAAATGATTTAAGTTATAATGACAATGAAACAAATATTTTTAGTGTTATTAAAAAATTACCGAGAGATGGTCCTACTGGATTAAGTAATAAAGTAGAAGATATAAGTTTAATAAATTTCTTTATTTCAATAAGTAATGATAGTGATATTAGTAAAAATATATTTTTAACTGGTTTAAAAAATATAGAAGTTAGTAATAATAATATAAATTTTGATTTTTTTAATAATAATTATAACTTAACTAGCATTGGAATAAGTAATGATACTATAATAAAATCAAAAAACGATTTTAGAATAATAATAACGCCTTCAAATATTACAAGCCCAAATTATAATATAAACTATGATTTTAGATATAATTATGATGATGAAGCATTTTCAACACTATTATTAACATTTACTTATAATGATTCTCAAAATAGTATTTCTAACGTGCCTTTAAATTTTTATAAAGCAATATTGTCTAATGAATATAAAACTTTAGAAGCAGGTGATTTTAAAGATGTTGCATGTATTTTTATATACCATAATCCATATGATTTAACAACAAATAGTGATTATAGATATCCAAAAAATAATATACAAGTAATTGATAATATTACTATTGATAATTTGTCCAAAGCAATTGAACTATTACCTAATGCAAATACTGCTACATCTAATAGTATTTTTATTCCAGCAAGAAATGGTAGCAATCTTTCAAAAAAACAAATACAGGGTTTAATTGGTTTTGGTAAAGAAGGTATACCAAGATTATTATCAATAGAACCATACGATGATAATTCTAGGATTGGAAGGGGATTTAATAATCAATTTAATTTAAACGATGGAACATTGGATCCATCTAATTTAAAATTAACAAATAGTCAAGTTGTTGCATTAAAATATAATTCACAGAAACATAGCTCACAAAAACAGACAAATAATATAACAAATAAAAGAAATTTTGCTGATTTAGTAAAATCATCGTCCAGAAGTAGAAATATAAATTTAAACACACCATCCTCTTGTAGCAATGAACCACCAAATATACCAAAAGAAAAATATTATACACCATTTAGAATGTTTAAAACAAATAAAGGAAATTATTTGCGTTCTGGAAAATAATTTTATTTTTATTATAAAAATTGATTAATATTTTTTGAAAAAAATATTAAACTAAAACTACATTTATTAATATTAATAGATGCCCTTAGATGAATCTTTGAAACCAGATGAATCCAATTCTAATTATAGATGTTTACGTTTATATGATTACAATGTTTATGATGGTTTTAATATTGATCCAAAATCAGACAATTTTAATAAATATAAAGATAATAAAAAATTTATTATTCAAGCATTTGGTATTAATAAATTTGGCAAAACAACATCATTAATAATTGAAAATTTTAATCCCTTCTTTTACATAAAAGTCGGATTAAATTGGAATGATCAAAAAAAAACAGAATTTATTTCGCATTTAAAAAAACACATGGGTTGTTATTATGAGGATAGTATTATTGAATCCAAAATATATTATAAACAAAAACTGTATGGTTTTGATAATAAAAAATTACATACTTTTATAAAAATCAGTTTTTCAAATACTTTGGCTTATAACAAAGCAAAAAAAATATTTTACAAAGATACAGTTATTGGTAGTTATTTTGAAAGAAAATTAATTAGCGAAGGATACATATATAAAGACGACGAAGATTCTACAAATTGTTATTTATACGAAGGTGATATTCCGCCTCTATTAAAAATGTTTCATATTAAAGAAATAAGTCCAACCGGATGGGTTATGATACCAAACAATAAATTAAGGAATCCAAAAAAAAATAATACACATTGTAGTAATGAATATTTAATAGATATTCAATATATTAAACCTGATAAAAAAAAAGAAGATATTGTAAAATATAATATATGTAGTTTTGATATTGAAGCCAGTAGTAGTCATGGTGATTTCCCACTTGCAATTAAGGACTATAAAAAACTTGCAACAGATATTATGGAAAATTATAATAATTCAACTCCAGAATTTAAAGAACAATATAATGAAGATATTTTAAAAAATGAAATTTTATCAGCATTTCAATTTAAAAACATGAGTTATATTAATAAAGTTTATCCAAAAGAAAACCATTCTTTAATTTCACTTGAAAACGTTTTTAACAATTTCATAAAATATATTCCAGCAAATGATAAAGATAGAAAAAAAGAAGAAATTATAGAAATTGAAGACAACAATAGTGATAGTGAGGACGAAAATGAAGAAGAAACTAAAACTACCAAAACTAAAAAAATCAAAGCATATAACAAAAAAGAAATAAATATATTAAGTATTATTAATGATGATTTATGCGAATATAATACAAAAATATTTGAACTTAATAATGCATTAACAAAATTTTATCCATCCTTAGAAGGCGATATTATTACTTTTATTGGTATGAGTTTTATAAGATATGGAGAAGACAACCCATATGAGAGAATCATTATTGTTAAGGGAGGATGTGAAGTTCCGGATAAATATTTACAATGGAAAGATGATAATAATGTTAAGATTGAAAGCTATGAAACTGAAAAAGAAGTATTATTAAGATTCACCGAACACATCACAAATTACAGTCCACACATTATTACTGGTTATAATATTACCGGTTTTGATTTCTCATTTATGTATGAACGGTCTAAAGAATTAAATTGTGTACAAAAATTTTTGAAATTATCATTAAACAGGAGCGAGGTTTGTTTAAAATCAGATTGGAAAACAGGAAAAGATGATATTGAAACAAGCAAAATTGTATTAGCGTCGGGTGAATATAATTTACGATTTCCAAAAATGCCCGGACGAATTATTATGGATATGTGTGTTATTTTTAGAAAAGAATTTCAATTGAGTTCATTTAAATTAGATCATGTATCTTCTTATTTTATTAGTGACAGTATTAAAAATATAGAATTAAATGAACAAAATCAAAGTACGAAAATTGTAAGTAAAAATCTTATGGGTATTGGAATAGGAACATATATTAAATTTGAAGAACTTGGATTCAGTAACAATTTATATAAAAATGGTAAAAAATTTGAAATTATTGATATTAATAAAACCGAAGGTTGGTTTATTATTGATAGTTATGAAGAATTAGATATAAAAAAATGCAAATATAATTGGGGACTTGCCAAAGACGACGTAACTCCTCAGGAAATTTTTGATCTTGCTAATGGTGATAATTTTGATCGCTGGACGGTTGGAAAATATTGTCTTGCTGATTGTGATAATGTATTATGGTTATTATTAAAAGTTGATGTTATTACTGATAAAATAGAAATGTCTAATTTATGTGATGTTCCATTGAGTTATTTAATGCTTCGCGGACAAGGCATCAAACTTCAAAGTTATGTTTCTAAAAAATGTGGAGAAAAAAATACATTGATGCCAACTGTTCAAAAAAATAATGTAAGCGATGGTTACGAGGGAGCGCATGTTTTTACTCCAAAAACTGGTTTATATTTAGAAGACCCAGTTGCTTGTGTAGATTATAGTTCTTTATATCCGTCATCTATTATTAGTGAAAACTTATCTCATGATAGTAAAGTTTGGACTAAAGAATATGATTTAAGTGATAATTTAATTTTAGAAACAGGAGAAACAGATGAAAATGGAAATTATATTTATGATAATTTATTTGATTTGGGTTATACTTATGTAGATGTTAAATATGATACGTTTAAATATAAACGAGCAACTGAAAAAGCGGCTGCAAAGAAAGTTGTTGTTGGATATAAAATATGTAGATTTGCACAGTTTCCAGAAGAGGGAGGAAAAGCGATTATGCCTGCTATTTTAGAAGATTTACTTGCTGCTCGTAAATCTACTAGAAAATTAATTCCATTGGAAAAAGACGAATTTATGAAAAATATTTTAGATAAAAGACAACTTAGTATTAAAGTTACAGCTAATTCTTTATATGGTCAAATGGGTGCTGTTACAAGTGCGTTTTATGAACCAGATGTTGCATCTGCTACAACTGCTATTGGTCGCAAATTATTATTTTATGGTCGTGATATTATTGAAAAATGTTATGCTAATAAAAGAATGGTGTTAAACGATGAAAGAGAATTTATTGTAAATGCTGACTGCATATATGGTGATACGGATTCTGTGTTTTTCAAATTTAATATAGTAGATGCAAAGACTGGAAAAAAAATAATAAATAAAGAAGCGCTAAAATATACGATTGAATTGGCAAAACAAGCAGGACAATTAGCTAGTAAATTTCTTAAGAGACCACACGATCTTGAATATGAAAAAACATTTTGGCCCTGGGTCTTATTATCAAAAAAACGATATGTTGGTATGTTATATGAAGATGACCCTGATAAAGGCAAATTGAAATATATGGGTATTGTCTTGAAACGACGAGATAATGCACCTGTTGTAAAAGATATTTATGGCGGTGTTATTACTAAATTGATTGAAACACGTTTGATTTCTAAATCTTTAAAATTTGTAGATAATGAAATTAATAAATTATTAAAAGGTGAAATAATATTAGATAAATTATTGGTTACAAAATCATTACGTGGTTATTATAAAAATCCAAAACAAATCGCACATAAAGTTTTAGCTGAGCGTATTGGAGCACGTGATTCTGGAAATAAACCAGGTTCAGGTGATAGAATAAATTATGCTTATATTGTAAATCCAAATAAAAAGGCATTACAAGGTGAAAAAATAGAGACACCTGGTTTTATTAAGGAAAATCATTTACAATTAGATTATGAACATTATATTAGTAATCAAATTATGAAACCATTGTTGCAGTTATTTGCATTAGAATTAGAACAAATGCAGGATTTTAAACAAGGGCAAGAAAATATACGAAATGATAGAGCAAAAGGTAAATTTGTTAAAAAAGATGTATTATTTAGTGAAGAAGTAGAAAATTTAAAAGCAAAATGGACGGATCCAGAAAAATATGCTAAGAAATATGATGAACTTAGGATGAAAAATGTAAAACGCTGTTTCTTTGATAAATATTTGAAAAAAATGAAATAATAATGACAATTATTATAATAAATTATCTTTTATAATAATTTATTATATTAATATAATACTAACTTATTTTATTATGGCACGTTTAGCTAATACTAAAGAAAATCATAGATTATTAAATATTGGAGATATATTTAAAGATGCAAATGCAAAACCTGAACGAATAAAAAATAAAGATATTTTATTAGAAAATATAACAATTATTGTTTCTAATGGGACTCCTATTGTATATGCTAAAGACGAACACGATTTTAAACAACTTAAAATATTTATTGATAATTTATTATTACCAGAATTAAAAAAATATTATTATTCTTCTTTACCTCCTATACCAGAAGACGATGCAGATAATACTGATATTCAAGAAATAAATAAAGATAATAGACATATATTACCAAAAAAAATTACAAATTTTTTTATTGATGCTGCAATGGACCCTAAAAAATTTAAAAGTAAAGATCTTACTAATGACAAAATAAATATAATTGAAACATTTGCTTCATATATGGATCCAGCAAGTCGTAGTAAACCAAACAAAACGTTAATCAATGAATTTAAAAAAATAGACTCGTCTCCGTCTGTAATTCTATCAATTGATTTACAACCTTATGGATTTAATACAAATTGTAAAGTTAATTTATTAGAAGGTTCAATAGAACAATATATGTTTTTAGAAATAACTTTAAAAAACTTATACTTAAAATGTAAAATAGATAGAAGAGGTAGCATAATTGAAAAAGATTTTTCATTTAAAGATTCTAATAAAGAAATATGCAATTTTAATGAAATTAATGAATATTTTTTCAAAGGAAATCCACAAAAAAATAAATATATAAATGAAAATAATAATGATAATGAAAAAAAAAAAAATATTTCAATAATGTTGTTATTATTGAAAGAATTAGGAGATACTATGCAAGCAATTATATTAGAAAAAATTTTAGATTATGGTAATAAAAAAATACAAGATTTTAAAAATTATCCTGGAACATGTTGTTTATTAACAAATGATACTGTTCTTGCAAGTAGATGTTCAATGTTGTCTGTTCCTTTTTTATTAAAAAACAATTCAATTTTAACATCATATCAACCACCATTTAATGACGGAGAACATAAATTGATTGTAGAAAAATATGAAAAAGATCAAAAAATAGAAGAAATAGACAGAATTTTAACAAACAATAATAATGTTAAAGAATCTTTAATTTATTTTAAAAAAGTAATTGAAAATTCTTCTACTAAATCAATTATAAATAAAGATTTACAACTTTATAAAAATGTATCACTTAATAAAGGAACAAATACAAAAGAAATTAATAATTTTTTAGACATTCTAATTATTAAAACAAATAAAGCTATTAAATTCTTAGAAAAAATTCGTATTATTTTAAATGGTAATGAAAAGACTAATATAAAACAAAAATTACTAGATATTAAAGAACTTTTTAATTATTATATAAACCCATGGTCAAATGAAGATAAATTTATTAAATTATGTCAAGAAGAATTTTATGTTTTTAGAAACTATATTTACCAATTAAATGTAATAAAATTGGTTAAAAAAAAATATAAAGATGTACATAGAATTAAACTATATGGTAATCGTATTACAAATTCATTATTTACAAGTAATATACCAAAGAAATTAGATATAACCAATTTTGATGAAAATAAATATAAACTTTTTGAAGATGATGAAAATGTTGTATTTATTAATGGATTTATAAATACACTAAAAACAAAAATACCAGTTATAGGTGGTTCTGATTCTAGTTCTGGTTCTACTTCTACTTCTAGTTCTAGTTCTGGTAATAAAGCTAGTAATAAATTATTAATTGAAGAATTATATATGACAATATATCCATATATTTATTGTTATCCATGGTTATTGGAATATATTTTACATGAAGATAATATTGATGTTAAAAATTTTATTGAATATGTTATTGGAGATGAAACAAAACATAATTTTGTAATGCAACTTTTTTCAAGTGTTAATGAAGAAAAATATTATAGAATAAGTTTAGAAAGTAATCTAGAAAAAAATATACAAATTGCTAGTTTACCATATGATAAATTGCTTTTACAAGAAAGTTATAATTCTATTTATAATGGAGATAATATAAAAAAAAATTTATTAGAAAAATTAAGGATTGTTTACATAGATATTGAAAAAAGTAGTAAAAAAAAGAAAACTACAGCTAAAAAAAGAAAAAGAGAATATGCTTCTCCTATTTCCGCTGTTTCTCCTTCTTCTCCTGTTTCTAAAACAAAA
>JGI20158J14315_10002108_pt1 | contig 14103 bp, 10 predicted proteins | sample COG_08_FD_14315 | JGI IMG/M metagenome (IMG submission 14315)
ATTCATTCAAGAAAAACCTGGACCGAAATAAAATCAGAAGACAGTTGGGCATTATTCAAAATAATGTCAGAATTCGTACATGGCTATGAAAGTCTAAGTCGAATAGGACCTTGTGTAAGCATTTTCGGCTCAGCACGAAACACCACTGAACCACGCTATTTAGACGCAGCTACAGAAATTGCACGCCAGCTCACAAGTAAAGGCTTCGGAATTATCACCGGTGGCGGTCCCGGAATAATGGAAGCGGCAAATAAAGGCGCACAACTGGGCAAAGGTCCAAGTGTAGGATTAAACATTGATTTGCCCTTTGAACAAAACAGCAACCCATTTATCGATCATGATAAAAATTTAGACTTTGACTATTTCTTCGCTAGAAAAGTCATGTTTGTAAAGTACAGCCAAGCCTTTGTGGTTATGCCTGGGGGATTTGGAACGCTTGATGAACTCTTCGAAGCTATTACGTTGGTCCAAACGAAAAAAATTGATCAATTTCCTATAATTCTTTTTGGTGGCGATTTTTGGGAAGGCTTAAAGCAGTGGATTGAAAACACGCTCAAAGCGACAGGTAAAATCAGTCCCAAAGACACAGATCTTATCCAAATCGCAAACAGTGAGGACGAAGTGGTCGGAATCATTGAAGATTTCTACAAGACTAAAGGATTCACCACGAATTTCTAATGCTCTCGATTTTATGGTAGAAGCACTACCGGAAACGTTTTCGCTTGCGATCCCCATTGCACACGGAGGTAATAAGTACCATGTGCATACTTATTTTTTAACGTAATCGAATCCTTCAATAGAAGTCCTTCTTCTAGCCTTCTTCCATTGCCGTCAATAAGTTGATACGCACCGTCTTCAACACCGGTTAATTGAAATGTTCCGTTGTTGGGGTTTGGCTGTAATACTATTGCAGAATGAGCTGCATCTTGAGTACCAACATTATTCACATTAAGCAAAGATATTTTTAGCGTATCGAAGACACCTGCTTGCCACTGGAAAGCAGACTTATGAGTAACGAATCCTGCCAGTTTTACGCTTATGGAATCCAATACGGACAGGTGTGTACCCGCATTTGCCAATCCATCAATACTGCTTTGTAACGTATCGCTGGCAATATCGAACACGATATCAGCATTACTCAACGGCGCTCGTGTAATGCTATCATAGACAACCACATGAACACGGGATGCTTCTACATAAGTAGGTTCAAGCACGAACAATCCCTCTTCGATATCTGAACAAATAATGGCGTCCGATTCAAAATACGGATAGGCTCCCCAATTACCGTAGAAACCATTGCCAGAAAAGGAAGGTGACGTATCATAGAAGCCAACTTCCACAAGTAATTCTGGGTATTTCGCATCCACGATTTGAACGCCTGCAGTGTAATAAGAAGTTACTACCCACTGGTCATAAACATGAGCGTTGTGTGGAATAACGCTTGTCCCTAATGAGGTCTGAATACGATCTAATTCAGTGATATTCGCTAAATCACTTACATCATAGGCCGTTAAATAAGCATCACCTATTTCATCCGTGGTAAACAAAACAGAATTATCGTCGCTAATCCAAGTGTTGTGTGTGAAAGCATTTGGAGTTCCATGTGTAGCTAGGGCTACTGTGCTGTCTTTTACCGTAGCATCTACCACTACAAATTTACCTTGATAAACCGCTGAACCCCAGATGGTATCACCCCGAACCATGCCGTCATGAAAGTAGTAATCGTCATACATTCCCACATAAGTAGGATTCCAAGGATCCGTTGCAACATCGAAAATTAGCGCTCCACCGTTGCCGACATTTGCTCCGAATAAATAAGCNTAACCNTTTTCATCAATGTATAAATTGTGAGCCGTTTGTAAGGTGTCCATACTACCTAAGGGCGTCTGAATAACGGGGTTCATAGTCTTAAAGGTAGGTGTTGCATTATCAATACTGTCTAGATCTATAATAAGTAAGCCGTGATCTGGTATTGTATTCCAAGCAAAGGTATTATCGTGGGTAACATAGGCATAGTGATCCCAAGTTTTCAAATCGCGCCATATGCTGTATGGCCCCTGAATAAATTGCTTTTTCGTGGGACTTGCTGGGTTTGTAACTTCTACTATACTGACACCAGCAGTGGTACCACCGAGCGCAAATTCTCGACCTGAAGAAGAAGTATATCCCCAGATATCATTCATATCATTGAGATAAGTCGTCTGACTCTTTAGCGCAATATTAAGGCTGGTCTGTGCCGATAATCCGAATGATAGAAAAAGAAGTAAGGCTAGGTGCGTGGGGCGCATATTAAAAATCTAAAGTTATTTGGGGAGCTTCATCATCCGCACCATAAGAACCCTTTTCGTCCTCTTTTGGTTCAGGGGGAGCCTCCTGCACGGGTTCGAGCGTGTCCGTGGGTTCGGTTTCGTTTAGATTAACAGTACCTTCTATTGCACCATCCGTGACCTGCGCCTGCTCTTCTACAGTACTATCGTGAATAGGCTCTGACGTGGGTTCTGATACGGATTCAAGTGGTTCAATTTTATTCAGGGTTTCCGTTGTTAGTTGGTTCCCTTTGGCTTTAACACCTTTCAATGTGATGAATTCAGCCAAATCTACTTCTTCTGGCTCACGAGCCTCGCCTTTACTTTTACGATAGACCATTTGAATTCTTGGCAAAGCATCATTCGAGAGGAAGTTCAATTCGCTCTTAGGATGTGCAGTAATGATATTTTCTTCCTTATCTCCACCTTCCCAGAGGAATCGTTTAACAAAAAAACGCAATTTTTCTCCGTCAAAGTATACAGCACTTAAAGGCTTCTCTTCCTCCAGCTTTTCCAGGTAAATCATATCTGAATCAAAGTGCAAACTCAATTCCGGAATAACCACACGAAGTGTTCCATTCCTAGTGGCAATCAAAAGCCTGTCTTCGCCTTTGAAACTTCCAACCAATCGACCGCGCTGGTCACTATTTAATCGCTGTACTGTGGGATCGAACCAGATTTTCCTAGCCTCTAGTGTACTCTCACCTTTTTCCTTGAGCTCAATGCGCTTAACCGGGAATTTTGTAACGATGTTACCTTTTGATCCTCGACCCTTAACTGCAATATCTGCGAAATCTAGGTCAATCTTGAGTTTCTTAAGTTTTGCCAATTGACGCAAGAGTACCAATACTTTCTCGGCTTCGCCATTCGGGTTGGATGTGAAATAAGTAATACGAGATCCTTTGCTCCCAGTGGTTACACCGTACTCTCTATCGCGAGTAATGCTTTGCACTGCAAAACGCTTCACGTAGCTCACTTTTGAAATACCGTCAAGATAAATGGTATTATACACTGTACGATCATCGCCTTTTTTCCATACCGCAACATGGATAATATCTTTCCCGAAAAAGGCTTTATCCTTCACCTTACTGACACTGTATTTACCATCCGCTCGGAAAACAATAACATCATCAATGTCGGAACAGTCACAAACGTATTCGTCGCGCTTCATACCGTATCCAACGAATCCTTCTTCACGATTGACGTAGAGTTTTTGATTACGAATAACCACTTTCGATGCTTCAACACTATCAAACGTAGCAATCTCTGTCTTACGCTCACGACCTTTACCGAATTTCTCTTTCAGCTCTTTGAAATAGTTGATCGCATAATCTATCAAATGTGCTAAGTCGTGCTGAACCCCGGCTATTTTACCCTCTAAATCTAGAATTTTATCGTTGGCCTTATCGCTGTCAAATTTTGATATACGCTTGATCTTTATCTCTGTTAAGCGCACGATGTCGTCCTCTGTCACTTCACGCATGAGATGGCCGATATGCGGCTCTAAACCTTTTGCAATAAAGGCAATCACTTGCTCCCAAGTTTCCGCTTCTTCTATGTCGCGGTAAATTTTCTTTTCGATAAAAATGCGCTCTAATGAAGCAAAATGCCATTGCTCACGAAGTTCTGATAANCGAATTTCGAGCTCAGCTTTCAAAACACCTTTTGTCGCCTCTGTACTGCGCTTTAAAACATCCTTAACTCCTATAAATAGGGGTGTATCTTCATGTATAGAACACGCCAATGGCGCAATACTTACCTCACAATTGGTAAATGCATACAGGGCATCAATCGTTTTATCTGGACTAATCCCTCCAGGTAGATGAATAAGGATTTCCACATGCTCAGCAGTGTTGTCCTCGATTTTTTTGATTTTAATTTTACCCTTATCGTTCGCCTTTAAAACACTATCGATCAGACTCTGTGTATTAGTGGTAAAAGGAATTTCAGTAATGACAAGGGTATTCTTATCCAATTGCGAAATTTTCGCACGAACCCGAACGCGTGAGCCGCGCTCACCATTGTTATAATTGGAAAAATCTGCTGTTCCGCCGGTTGGAAAGTCTGGATATAATTTAAACGGCTTGCCTTCCAATTCTTTAATGGAGGCATCAATCAATTCAAGGAAATTATGCGGTAAAATCTTCGTGCTTAATCCCACGGCAATTCCCTCCACACCCATTGCTAAAAGCATGGGGAATTTCATAGGTAAATGTAAAGGCTCATTTGCGCGACCGTCGTAACTAAGCTGCCACTCAGTGACCTTTGGGCTGTAGGCAACGTGTAAGGCAAACTTTGTTAACCTGGCCTCAATGTACCGGGCTGCTGCGGCACCATCACCAGTGAGTATATTCCCCCAGTTTCCTTGACAGTCAATGAGCAAGTCTTTTTGACCCATCTGAACGAGGGCGTCACCGATAGAAGCGTCACCGTGCGGGTGAAAACGCATGGTCTGCCCAATAATGTTTGCTACTTTATGAAAGCGCCCATCATCCATTTCTTTCATCGCATGCAACAAACGACGTTGTACAGGCTTTAAACCATCGTTTAAGGCGGGTACAGCGCGTTCAAGGATGACATAAGATGCGTAATCCAAGAAATAATCTTGATACATACCGGAAACACGGGTAATGCGGTTTCCCTCCTCCTCAATAATCTCTGAACCGGACAATTCCGGATTCAATTCTTCGTCAATGGGTTGATTTTCTTCGCTCATTAGTTAAAGAGTTCCTCTTCCAAGTTTTTCTCCACGCGCAGATTTTCAATAATGAATTCCTGACGTTTCGGTGTGTTTTTACCCATGTAGAATTCCAATAAGTCCCCAGAAGTATAGTCTTTGCCTATCATCACCGGTTCCAATCGGATGTCTTTTCCAATAAAATGCTTGAATTCGTCCGGCGAAATTTCACCCAATCCCTTAAATCGAGTGATTTCTGGTCGCGGACCTAATTCATCTATCGCCGTATTTTTTTCTTCCGGAGTGTAACAGTATCTCGTTACCTTTTTGTTCCGAACCCTGAACAGTGGCGTTTGTAAAATGTACAAGTGACCCTCACGAACCAATTCTGGGAAGAACTGCAGGAAGAACGTGATCAATAACAAACGAATGTGCATCCCATCGACATCGGCATCCGTTGCAATCACCACATTATTGTAGCGTAACTCATCCAATCCATCTTCAATGTTCAAGGCCGCTTGAAGCAAATTAAATTCCTCGTTCTCATACACCACTTTCTTACTCAAACCATAGGAGTTTAATGGCTTTCCTTTCAATGAAAATACCGCTTGTGTATTGACATCTCGGCTTTTAGTAATAGAACCAGATGCACTGTCACCCTCCGTTATAAATACCGTAGTTTCAAGACGTCTGTCGCCTTTTGCACTTGCTTTTTTATCACTTAAATGTGCACGGCAATCGCGAAGTTTTTTATTGTGAAGATTGGCTTTTTTCGCACGTTCACGGGCCAATTTTCGAATGCCTTGTAAGTCTTTTCTTTCCCGCTCCGCACGTTGAATCTTTTTTAGAAGAATCTCCGCAACCGCAGCATTTCTGTGCAAGAAGTTATCGAGATGTTCTTTCAAGAAATTCCCGACGAATGTTCGAACGTGAACTTCACCAGGCGCCATTTCTAGCGAACCTAATTTCGTTTTCGTTTGAGATTCAAAAACCGGCTCAACAACTTTTAGAGAAACCGCTCCGATCACACATGCACGAATGTCGGCGGCATCAAAGTTTTTACCGTAAAAATCTCTCATTACAGTGACTAGTCCTTCTCTGAAAGCGTTTTGATGTGTTCCTCCTTGGGTCGTATGCTGACCATTTACAAAACTGTAGTACTGTTCACCTTGCATCCGCTCTGCATGGGTAATAGCCACTTCTATATCGTCCGCCTTAAGATGTATGATATCATGCAGTACATTCCCATCCAGATTATCTTGAAGAAGGTCTTTTAACCCGTTCTCTGAGTAAAATTTTTCACCATTTAAGTACAGCGTAAGTCCAGGATTGAGGTACGCATAGTTCCACAACATCTTCTCCACATATTCCAACATGTATTTGTAGTTAATGAAGATATCTGGATCCGGTCGGAAGGTGACTTTTGTTCCTTTACGCTGTGAAGACTCTTCGATATGATCGTCTTCGACTAACTTTCCGTGCGAGAATTTTGCCCGTTTGGTTTTACCGTCTCTATACGCTTGAACAATAAATTCTGTAGATAATGCATTCACGGCTTTGGCACCAACCCCGTTGAGCCCTACAGATTTTTTAAAAGCTTTACTGTCGTATTTAGCCCCTGTATTGATCTTAGAAACCACATCAACCACTTTACCTAAAGGAATGCCCCGACCGAAATCTCTAACCATCACCTGGCCGTCAGCGATTTTGACCTCAACGGTCTTACCAGCGCCCATTACATATTCGTCAATGGAGTTGTCTAGGATTTCTTTGAGTAGAATGTAGATTCCATCGTCGGGACTTTTACCATCGCCCAACTTACCGATGTACATACCAGGACGTAACCTGATGTGCTCATCCCACTCCAGCGATCGTATGTTGTCTTCAGTATATTGTGCTTCTTGTGCCATAAATAAATTGGAATACAGGATTCCTAATTTAAGAATGCGCGCGACTTTACGGCGTGTTTATTACATGAAAGTATACACAGGTTTTACACATTGAAACGGAAGTGCATGACATCACCATCCTGAACGATATATTCTTTTCCTTCAACGCGCATTTTACCTGCTTCCTTCACTGCATTTTCACTCCCTAGTGCATCATAATCACTGTACGAGATTACCTCAGCACGAATGAAGCCTTTCTCAAAATCTGTATGAATTACACCAGCAGCCTGTGGTGCCGTGAAGTTCTTCTTAATGGTCCATGCCCGAACTTCCTTCACGCCTGCTGTAAAGTACGTCTGAAGATTTAACAGTTCGTATGCCGCACGAATCACACGATTTACCCCGGCATCTTCAAGACCCAATTCCTCTAGAAAAAGTTGTTTCTCCTCATAGGTTTCTAATTCAGCAATATCCGATTCTGTACTTACCGCGATGTGAATGCAACCCGCACCTTCGGCCGCCGCCATTTCAACAACACGATCAACATATGCGTTTCCAGATTTAGCAGCGCTTTCATCGACATTACACAAGTATAAAACCGGCTTATCAGTGAGTAACTGCATTTCTTTGATCAATTCTTGTTCGCGCTCGGAACTTTCAAAACCGCGGACATTTCTGCCTTCTAAGACAAAAGCGATCAGTCGTTCTAAGGTAGAAACGTTCAGTTTTGCCTCTTTTTCGCCGCTTTTGGCCATTTTTTTGGCTTTATCGAGGCGCTTTTCGATGGTATCGAGATCTTTAAGTTGTAATTCGGTATCGATAGTTTCCTTATCGCGGATAGGATCTACACTTCCATCGACATGGGTGACATTCTCATTTTCAAAGCAACGGAGAACGTGTATGATCGCGTTGGTTTCACGGATATTCCCTAAGAATTGGTTCCCTAAACCTTCTCCTTTCGAGGCGCCACGTACCAATCCAGCGATATCCACGATTTCTACATTCGCAGGCTGAACACGCTCAGGATTAACCAATTCAGACAAACGCTCTAAACGGTAATCCGGCACCGTTACCTGACCAACATTCGGCTCTATGGTACAAAACGGATAATTAGCCGCCTGCGCTTTCGCACTCGATAGACAGTTGAATAACGAACTCTTTCCAACATTCGGCAAGCCGACGATTCCACACTTCATACTAATTGCTTTAGGGCGGCAAAGATAAAAGGATTCTTTGTTAGCAACGTGTGTATATGTGAATTGGATTTAAAAGGGAATTGGGCCTTCTTTTGGCTTAATTTTACTGCGTATTGAATATAACATTTCACCCATGTCACAACAAGACCTACAAACCGTCGTATCCCAAGTCCGTAGAGACATCGTACGAATGGTACACGCTGTAAATTCAGGACACCCAGGCGGTTCCTTAGGATGTGTAGAGTTTTTAACTACGCTCTATTTTGATCACATGAAACACGACCCTAAGGCGTTCACGATGGACGGTAAAGGTGAAGATTTGTTCTTTTTATCAAACGGCCACATTTCACCGGTAATGTATTCGATTCTTGCGCGTGCCGAATACTTCGATGTAAGCGAAATGGCAACGTTTAGAAAATTGAATACACGTTTACAGGGACACCCCACTACCCATGAAGGACTGGAAGGTATTCGAATTGCTTCTGGTTCTTTAGGTCAGGGAATGAGTGTTGCTATTGGTGCTGCTGAAGCGAAAAAACTAAATGGTGATAACAGATTAGTCTACACCTTACACGGCGACGGGGAATTACAAGAAGGACAAGTTTGGGAAGCTGCAATGTATGCCGCTGCTAAAAAAATAGATAACCTCATTTCTACTGTTGACGTTAACGCCAAACAAATTGACGGATCAACAGATGAAGTATTGGCCATGGGATCCATCCAAGCAAAATTTGATGCTTTCGGCTGGCACGTAATAACAGTGGCGCAAGGAAATGACCTAAGCGCAGTAAAATTGGCACTCAATGAGGCTGCGGCCGCGGCAGGAAAAGGCAAACCCGTTTGTATTCTTCTTCACACGGAAATGGGTAACGGCGTTGATTTTATGATGGGTACGCACAAATGGCATGGTGTTGCACCAAATGACGACCAACTTGTAGACGCACTTCGTCAAAATCCAGAAACACTCGGCGATTACTAAGTCTATTGTGAAACAACTCAACGTCATAGTATTTTTCTTTTTCTGTCTTGCCCTTCAGGCACAGTCACAGGTTGAAGAAGAACGTCCACCGCTAACGCGAATATTATTCGTTTTCGATGGAAGCCAAAGCATGTATGGTCGTTGGGAAACGGGTGCGAAAATAGATGTTGCACAACGCTTAATGGGGCAAATGCTCGATAGCTTGCAAGGGATTCAAGAGGAAGGAAATTTTCAATTGGCGCTGCGTGTCTACGGTCATCAAAAACCTGTACCTCCTCAAGACTGTTCTGATACGCGTTTAGAAGTTCCGTTCAGCAACGGTAACATCTATAAAATCAAGCGTGTACTAAAGGCTATTAAACCAAAGGGAACCACACCAATCGCTGGTTCGCTTTTAAAGGCATCAGACGATTTCCCGCCTTGCGAGGATTGTCGCAACATCGTTATCTTAATAACAGATGGTGTTGAAGCATGTGATGGTGATCCGTGTGTTGTGAGTAAGCGTCTTCAACAGAAGGGTATCATACTTAAACCTTTTGTTATCGGTATTGGGCTGGACGAGGACTTTAAAAACAGCTTCGAATGTGTAGGGACGTATTTCGACGCTGCCGATGAAAATACATTTAAGAACGTTTTAGGGGTCGTCATTTCGCAAGCTTTAGACAATACAACAGCTCAAATCAACCTTTTAGATAGCCGAGGCAAGCCAACAGAAACAAACGTTCCAGTCTTACTGTACGATCATACTTCACAAAAAGTAAGAAAGAGTCTTGTGCATACCTTGAACTATAAGGGCCAGCCGGATACCATGGTCTTAGACCCATTAGTCGTCTATGACATGGTGGTTCATACCATTCCACCGGTTAGTGTCGATAGTATTGTCATTCATCCTGGAACCCACACCCATATCGGCGCTTCCACCCCTCAAGGACAGTTGGAACTGCAATCAAACTCCAGACAAAGCACCAAAATCTCGTGCATCATCAAACCACATGGTGAGAATGAAATTTTACATGTACAGGACTTCGGTACGGTTCAACGGTACCTCAGCGGCACCTATGATTTAGAAATCTTAACCCTACCAAGAATTTTTCAAAGCGGTGTACTTATAAATCCGAGTTCGACCACAACTATAGCAGTACCCCCACCAGGCATGGTCACCTTACAAGCAGGAACAAGCGGCTACGGCTCCATATTTGTGCAGAGAGAAGACGGTTATGAGTGGGTCACTGATCTCAGCGAAAGTGGTGAGCGTCAGGTTTTTCAACTCCAGCCCGGACAGTATATGGTGGTGTTTAGGAGCAAATTTGCGCAGGAAACCGCTTACAGTAAAACGAAGGAATTTAGAGTGAGTCCAGGCTCATCAACCATAGTGAAAATCAACTAAGAAATGAAGAAGTACACAGATTCAGGCAGTAAAGACACCCGTTCAGGATTTGGCGCAGGCCTCCAAGAATTGGGTCGACAAAATGAAAATGTCGTTGCATTATGTGCCGATCTTACCGGTTCACTCAAAATGAATGCATTCGCAGATGAAAATCCGGACCGATTCTTTCAAGTCGGTATTGCCGAAGCAAACATGATGGGTATTGCGGCAGGCCTGACCATCGGTGGTAAAATCCCATTCACTGGAACCTTTGCAAACTTCTCTACGGGTCGCGTGTACGATCAGATTCGCCAGAGCATCGCTTACAGCGGTAAAAATGTGAAGATATGTGCTTCTCACGCAGGTTTGACGCTAGGTGAAGACGGTGCAACACACCAGATTCTTGAAGATATCGGCCTGATGAAGATGTTGCCGCACATGGTCGTAATCAACACCTGTGATTACAACCAAACTAAAGCTGCCACCATCGCAATCGCGAATTACGAAGGTCCTGTATACTTAAGATTCGGACGTCCAAAAGTGGCGAATTTCACCTCTGCTGATGCTAAATTTGAGATTGGAAAAGCGGATGTATTAACAGAAGGTACAGACGTCACCATTATTGCCACTGGACACCTTGTATGGGAAGCGTTGCAAGCTGCTGAAGCACTCGAAGCTACAGGCGTAAGCGCAGAAGTCATAGGCATGGCGACGATCAAGCCGCTGGACGAGAAGGCCATACTAGCATCTGCCTCTAAAACAGGTTGTGTAGTGACTGCTGAAGAGCACAACCGCTTTGGTGGTTTGGGCGAGAGCGTTGCTCAAACTCTGGTAACCAATAACCCAGTGCCACAAGAATTCGTAGCTGTAAACGACAGCTTTGGTGAGAGTGGCACTCCAGCACAGCTCATGGAAAAATACGGATTGAACGCTGATGCTATCGTGGCTGCAGCACAAAAGGTGATCGCTAGAAAGTAATTCCTCACTTAAACCTTTAGTATCTTCCATTCATCTAAAGAACAATGGAGGAAACCAAGAATATCAAGAGCCTCCTATTGCAAGAGCAGTGGGAGGCTTCTTTTTTTGAGATCGTTGAGCAGTACAGCGAGCGTCTCCTCTATTGTGCTATGGGCATCCTTAAGAGCGAATCATTGGCCCAGGACGCTCTGCAAGAAGGAATGATCAATATTTGGAAAAACCTTCACAAGTTCAAGGGCAACAGCCATCCATTTACCTGGTGCTACACCATTGTTCGCAATGCCGCTTTGAACGAGTTGAAAAAGGAAAAGCGACATCTCAGTGCCGATTTAGAGAGTGCCTATGCTGCACAGAGTACCTCGGAGCTAAAATGGGACAGTGAGCAGATCAGTGCCAAGGTGCAGGAAGTCCTCATTAGCCTCCCGGAAAAACAGCAGTTGGTTTTTGAATTGCGGTACTACCAAGATTTGAGCTTTAAGGACATTGCCGAACTCACAGGTACTTCTATTGGTGCACTTAAGGCAAATTACCACCATGCTAAAAACAAGATGGAAGAAAAATTAATCGGCCAATTAAACCTTCCTTAATTACTAGAACTCTAACATACGGATGGATAAACAACGAACATATAAGGCAAGTGATGCTCAGTTAAACGAGCTCAAAGCAAAGCTTCACCGCATTCCGGAGCAGCATCTCTTGGACCGGACCACGAGCCCTGTTGTTGCAACGAAGTCGCGCTACATGCGTATTGTCCGCTGGTCCATGACCGCCGCAGCCGCTTTTGCCATTGCTGTTTTCTTCTGGCCAAATACCTCAGAAAATGATAGTGAAGTAACCGAAGATTTAATGGCTGAGATGTACAGCCTAGGCTATGTGCAGGTTGAGGATATGTACTCCTTTGTGGAGCCCGATTCGCTTGACTTCGCTGAAGTCGAGCTTGATGCAGATGTGTATTACGATTATTACAACTCATATTACGAATACTTAGAATTATGAAAAAGACATTGATTTTTGGCCTCTTGCTTTCTACAGCAGCGGTCATGGCACAGCCTAAGATGGGCGATCGAGCCGAGCTTGAAAAAAAGAAAGAAAAAATTGAGGCCATTAAAGTGGCCTACATCACCGAGGAACTTGAACTCACTGTAGCTGAAAGCCAAGCTTTCTGGCCAGTATATAACGAGCTTCAATCTAAAGAACACGAATTGCGCGAAAAGCAACGGGCAAATTTCATGAGCTTGAAAAAGGATGAAGAAATAAGTGAAAAGGAATTAGAAACGATGATTTATAAGATGTCAGATATTCATATTGCCATCGAAGAACTTCGTAAGTCTTACCTCGATGATTTTATTGACCTATTAGGAGCAAAGAAAACGCTTCAACTCATGAAGGCTGAAAAAGAATTTGGTCGTAGAATGATGGAACGTTTGAAAGGCAAGGATCGTCCAAGAGATAGGGACAGACGTCCTGGAACTGATGGCGGGCGACCGAAACGATAAGGAACACCTTCAAACCACCCAGCGAGGTGGTTTTTTTATGCTCCAATGAGATTCGACATTGAAAAATGGTGTACGGTAAATATCGTACAGAAATTATGAACTGGATGAGCGTTTTTTACGTGAGTAACTTCACCTATGCTTTCGGGAAAACCTGTATTTTTGACGGTCTATGGCCAATATCAAATCTTTATTTTTAGACCATGTTGCTCAAGTAGTTGGCGCTCCCAGCGCGCTAGTTATTGACCGTGCAGAGGGCAATTATTTGTACGACCCTGAAGGCAAGGCGTACCTTGATTTTATCTCGGGGATCTCTGTGGCCAACCTCGGACACGGTCATCCCTCAGTGGTGGAAGCTGTTCTCGAGCAGGTGAAAAAGCATATGCACGTAATGGTCTATGGTGAATTTACTATTGCGCCACAGGCAAAATTGGCCCAAAAAACTTTGGAGAAGCTCCATCCCTGTATGGACCGTGTTTACTTCGTGAATAGTGGTACTGAAGCCATTGAAGCTTCCATGAAGATTGCTAAGAAATATACCGGTCGAAGCCAGTTCATCAGTTTTAAAAACAGCTACCACGGCTCTACACACGGTTCCCTAAGCATTCAAGGATCTGATAAATACAAAGGCGGTTATTACCCGCTACTGCCAGACACACTTCAGGCAAATTTTAATGATTTCGGTGTACTTGAGCAGATTACTGCAAAGACCGCAGGCGTTGTGATTGAATGTATTCAGGCAGGTAGTGGATATATTCCTGCGGACCCCTCATGGATTAAGGCCGTGCGCGCCCGTTGCAGAGAAGTGGGTGCCTTGATGATTCTGGATGAAATTCAGACAGGTATGGGTAGAACAGGACCATGGTTTACACACCTAGACTATGGATTCTGTCCGGATATCATGTGTTTAGCTAAAGCCTACGGTGGTGGTTTGCCTCTGGGTGCTTTTGTTGCTCCTGAACACATTATGAAAGTTATTCAAGCAGATCCAATCCTTGGACACATCACCACCTTTGGCGGTAACCCTGTGAGCTGTGCAGCTTCTTTAGGAGTTTTTGAAGCACTAGAATCTTCCCCTGAGCTGATGGCAGATATCCCGGCCAAGGAGCAGCACATTAGAGATATACTCGTTCATCCTAGTATTGAAAAGATCAGTGGTAAGGGACTCATGTACTGCCTGTGGCTCAAGCCTGAAATAGACAGTTTTGCGGTCATTGCC
>JGI20158J14315_10002109_pt1 | contig 14102 bp, 13 predicted proteins | sample COG_08_FD_14315 | JGI IMG/M metagenome (IMG submission 14315)
CCCGCCGCTCTCGGCGTACACGCGAACGTGACCGGAGTTGGTGCCGTTGTGGTCATTATTTTTAGCGCCGATCGCCACGCGCGTGCCGTCCGAGGACATAGATACCGAGTGCCCGAAGTAGTCAGACGCAGCCTCACCGTCGATGTCTGAGCCAACCTGGGCCCAAGCCCCACTACTCTCCGCGTACACGCGCACGTGGCCGGAGTTGGTGCCGTTGCCGTCGTTGTAGGGAGCGCCTATCACCACCCGCGAGCCGTCCGAGGACATATATACTGAGTACCCGAACTGGTCTCCCACAGCCTCACCGTCGATGTCGGACCCCNCCTGGTTCCACACCCCACTGCTCTCAGCGTACACCCGCACGTGGCCGGAGTTGGAGCCGTTGCCGTCGTTGAGGATAGCGCCGATCGCCACGCGTGTGCCGTCCGAGGACATCGATACGGAATGCCCGGAGAGGTCAGTCCCGGCCTCACCGTCGATGTCGGACCCCACCTGGTTCCACACCCCACTACTCTCGGCGTACACACGCACGTGGTCGTTGCCACCCCAATCGGTACGAGGAGCACCGATCGCCACGCGCGTGCCATCCGATGATAGGGATATAGAGAACCCGGACTCGTCATACGCAGCCCCGCCGTCGATGTCTGACCCGACCTGGCTCCACGTCCCACCGCTCTCAGAATATATGCGCACGTGGCCGTTGTCGTATGTCCCGGTGCCGTCGTTGAAGGGAGCGCCGATCGCCACCCGCGTGCCGTCCGAGGATATAGATACCGACCGCCCGAACTGGTCGCCCGCAGCCTCACCGTCTATATCTGACCCCACCTGATTCCAAGAGGCGTATTCGTAGGATTTCAGGACAAGGTCATTCGAAAAGATTTTAGATCCGTCCCTCGAAATGGCGACCCGAGGCGCGTTCCCGGTGATGTCCGACCCCAGTTGCGTCCACACACCCGCGGATCTATGGACGACATACATCTTGGACGAAGTTCCCACGACGACACGCGTACCGTCGATCGAAACGTCGATAGATGTCGCCGCACCACCCGTGAAAGTCGTGGTCCCAGAAGCTTCGTGAATCTCAACACCGGTCGAAGTTCCGAGTACCTTGACGTCGCCGGTCCCGGAAAGAGCCTGAAGAGATGCCGTGTGCGCAGATCCTTCTTGTACGAAAGAAAAGACCGGTGCGGCGAGAGTACTATCGTATTCAAAAAACGCCACGCGTCGATTCGAACCACTATCGCCAGCCGCTAACCTGGTCCCGTCACCGGACCAAAGGAGGCTCGTCGACGAATTTGTTCCTGAATATGTTACTGTTTCGCCCAAGATCCAGTTAGTTCCGTCGTAATCATACAACTCTATATCGTTAGTTCCCTGTAGAAGAGTGAGAGACGTGTTGCTCTTAAACGTGTATGTGTACAGTGACGCAACACTTATCGATCCGAGCGACGCGCCCGTCAGGGCGTTTTCAACCTTGAGCGAACCATCTCGGTACGCCACGCGCGACCCATCGTGGGAAAGAACGACGAGGTACGGACCTGAAGTGACCGTCTTCGTGCGAACGAAAGTCCACGCTGAATTGGTGTAGTTGTAGATGCTAAACTTTGCGTTGTCGTACACGGCCAGTGTTCCGCCGTCTCTGCTTATTACAATTCCATCGTGAGATGCAAACCCAGTTATTTCGCTACTTTCCGTGGTGAGAATACGATTCGTGGTCGTCCTCTGGGCCGTTTCTATGGTGGGATCATATGTCAAGCTACATATTTCCGTCGTCGTGCCATAGGAAGATGCGAGGTTGAGTAGTTGCGAGTTTGCCGCGTTAACGTTAATCTTTGTACTCGCATTCGCCGTGTTGGTACGATAATTCCCCACGTGAGCCGTAGAATCTGTGGGCAAAATGTTTGTACCGACGAGCGATACGACCCCTTGCGAGTTAATACCATAAAGGGAAGCAGTATTGTTCGCCTCCACTGCCAAGTAATTCCCATCGTTAGAAAGGTTTAACGCGTCCGCCGAGTCAACTCCACCCTTGGCCACCGCGTTATCAAATATTGTGCGGTTAACCACGAGTCTACTACCGTCTGCATTCATTTCGAGCAGGGAACTTTGAGGTGTGAGAGGGATCGAGCTGATTGTGTTTTTAAGATTGGCCAGATTGGTTCCAACTTCATTTTTAAAAACTCGAACTATTCCGTTACCACCCGCAGCGAATTTAGAACCGTCCGGTGAAATGGCGACGGCAGAACCGAAAAAGGTGTTCGCCGTGTCGTACTCTATGTCAGCTCCGCGCTGGGACCACGTCGAACCACTGAGACCATAGACCCTGACCTTTCCAGCGTTAGCCTGGATACCAGCGAGAAACGTGGTGGACTCCTTGTACAGACCCGCGATCAGGTAGTTTCCATCGTCCGAAAGAGCTATAGACTTGACATAGCTCGGGATGCTCACGGTATTTCCGCGTTGAGTCCAGCCAACGGGGTACTGTTTGTTCGTGAAGTCGCCGAAGAACGTGATCCTACTATCCGACGCGGTCGCGAAAGCCCTGCCGTCATTCGCAACCCTGACACATCCGACCTTACCCTCGCCCGATGTTCCACTCACGGTCGTCCGTCTGTTCCAAGTTCCGTCAGCTAAGGTGTAAATCTGCGATGTGTTTGTATTGGTTCCTATCACAGCCTTATCACCGTTCTGATTAATTGAGATGCTATCGGCATTATTGACGGCGTACAATGTAGTTCCTCCATACTCGTTATACGTTTCAGCGGAGGGATCCCATTTGAAAGTCTTTACCGGTGCGCCCGATGCACCGTACCCACCAACAATCACATACGTGCCATCACGGCTGATATCACCTTTGTTGTAGTGGTTCCCTAATGGAGAAGGCATAACTATTTTGTTGTTGCCGCTGTCTATAGTGGCATACCCCACACCGTTCCAGGTTATTACAATGATAATATCACTGGTGTTTAATCAACATCACCTTACCGTCGTTTGAAAGTGCTAGGATGGTGAATCGATCCCAGGACCAGAGATTCGGTCCCTGAAACCTAGGTAGTTTCTCAAGGTTGACCACACCTACCGGAGACGCTTTCGGAATATCATAGCTGTGAATACCCGCGTCATTGGCATAGGATGAGTCTAGGGTGACGACACGACTCCCATCTTTTGACATGAAACCCTGTGATTTACCCACACCCGTGTAATACCCACTGCTCAGATTCGGATAATCATAGACTCGAAAAGGTCCATCGGGTTGGAAAACGAAAACTCTTTTACCGTCGTGGGAGAGATTCACGGTGAGATCACCGGTGCCACCGAGAGGGCCGAACGAAAATCGGGTGTCGGAAGTTAAGACGTTCGTCTCAGATAAACTGAATTTCTGTAGAGCCTGGTCGTTCAAAACCGCAACCACCTGGTGACCATCATCCGTCGAGTCGATACCCGATATCGTATACGAAACGCTTTGATATGTGTGCGTCGCGACGTTCTCGGGTGAAGCGAGGTCGTACCTCGTCGAGTCGTAATTGTACACTTTGATTTCGGTGTTACCCTCGTTCAGATAGATGGTCTGCTTGTCCCGGGTGATGACAGCGAGTTTCGTTCCATCACTGGTCAGACTTATATCCAATCCGGTGTTAAACCCACTCTCTCCGGAGAGTTCTTTGAGCGTGTCCTCCCAATCCGTTGAGAGTATCGATTTCAAAAACGGATCATAATTGGCTTGGGCCAGGTTCAGAGGACTTAGTGAGAACTTATCAGCCAGAAGTAAGGCGGAACTATATTCCCGCCTGTTACTCACGAGGCCGGATGTTGTCGTCGCAGCCTCTAAGTGTTGATAGTCGACCGTAGTCGGGGTGTATCTATTAAATGCCCGTTTCGTGACGGCATTTAAGAGTCCGTTGGTTGAATAATTAGAACGACCCATCCCTTAATCATATATTACAAAAAAACTAGTCTGCAAATACTATACCTGACATACCATCTTTAATTTTGAGGATATTGTAGTTCACCGCATATATATTCCGATCTACCGGTTGGGTGCAGTGCAAGGTCACGCTGTCAACTCGACTGAAGTTGAGACTTCCCGTAGGCTGATATTTGTTCGCTGATAAACAAAAAGAATGGAAAAAAAGGTTTTCAGAGTTGGACCCACTGAAATCTGTATGAAAATATGACTGGATCGCCGTAAAATATGGCACCCCAGGTCTGAAATCGTCTATGTCCGTGCCATTCACTTGTAACTTCACTTCATTCGAGCGCGACACGAGATTGTTCGTGGAGTTCGCATTCGAAGAAGCTATGAATTTTACAGGATGGTTAAAGACCAATTGGTGGATATTTGTTTTGGACGGGGTGTTCATCTGCGTCTGATAGATGAGTTGATTAATCTCTGAAAACGCCAGGTGGTTTCTCTCTTCTTCGTCCAGTAAAATGAACGCGGCGTTCACGTGATAGGTTCGGTTGATATCTAGATTTGACGCCCAGTGAATTTTGAGTTCCACGTCGTGATAATTCAAAGCCACGAGGGGAAGAGCGGTAGACCATAGTTCACAGAACCAATATCTCAAAGGGTAGAAGAAACTCTGAGAACCGAGCCCGCCGTGAAGTGAAGCCTGGAAGGATTTCGAGTACGAATTGCCCAGCAAATCGACTGCGATAGACTCACAAAACTCCGACGTTTGTTCGTCGATTCTCACTCCACCGATCCATATTTCGGTCTTCTCAATTACACTCGTCCAGTCGTCGAGGAGCTGAACTTCACCGTTAAGTTTCGCCACGATGTTCATGTAGCTCAACAGGTCGCCGAATTTGTTAATTTTCACAGTGCTGGTCCCCCCGGGAGCGGGGGTGGTCTGCACCACCAGTTGCTTTGTGAAGAAAGAAAAATTGGTCGCCCGTTTGAATTTGGAGTTGAAGTAAGTCGTGTCGGGTTGTCCGCTGATGAACTTGTCAAGTTCGCCTCGACTCACGAGCTGAGCGAGCGCCCCACCTGACATATCTATTAGTACACAACAAAATTTTAATTGTCATCATTCAGCATCATCTCACGCACGGTCTCCCAAATAACCGTAGTTAGAGCGAATTTATAAGCGAGAAACCCCACGAAGGTTGCGGGGTAGCTAAAGTCGAACGCGAAGGATGCATTGTTCCAAGTCACTTCAAAAGCAGCTATTCCTAGTGGCGCGAGGAACTCCTTTTGAAACGTGGTTTTCTCAAACTTGTCCACCCGATCGCAAAGCATGGAAACGTACGCATAACTGCCGACCGCACCCAACATGGCAGAGACGCCCTGCTCAGCGCCTTGTGTGATAAAGTACGACGCGCTCAAGGCTGTTCCCCATCCGGTGGTATTACTCTTCAGTGTCCTTTTCAGACGCTTGTAATCGGAAGTTGGTTGGGCGACGGCGAGGGGGGTGACGAGACTCATCGCGTTGATTTATTTACGGTTGTAGTCTTTATACTGGTAGACGCTTTTAATACATTTTTATTTGGCTTAAAGGGTAGATTTTATATATAGTTGTGCTGAGATGCCCGAGTGGTCTAAGGGGGACGTCTTAAGAACGTCTGGCGCAAGCCTCGCGGGTTCGAACCCCGCTCTCAGCAACCCGACATAAAGATGTCAGATGTGTACACATCATGAAGAACGAGAAGGCAATCTTTGTTCATGATGTAGTTACGGTTTGTTTTTTGGTTCCTTACTCGATTCTGTGCATCGCAGAAGTTTTATTCGGATGGAGTGTGTACCCTCTATTCCTGACGCACGCGCTTATGTTCCATATGATCTACGATGCAAGTTGGATTTACCTACAACCCTCGATAATCCCTGCTATGCACGAGTTTATCATCTTTCACCACCTCGTGGCTATAAGTCTACTGTGTCGCCCTTTGAATCACCCCGAAGATTCGGGGTTGACATCTCTATCGGGCTTGATCGAGATCGACACGTCGATGGTCCTCCTCAAGCGCCTGTTCAAAAAAAACAAAAGTCTCTCCTACTCTTTCGATCTTATGTATCGAATCACGAATGTCATGCTCCGCGTGAACTTCGAGACGATGATGCTTTTCATGATGTGGGGGTATTATAGACGCCATGACATCCTGACGAGGCTCCACGTCATAGGAGGTCAAGTGTTCATTACCTTGTTCTCTTACGGAATATGTGCACTCACGTTTTCAAGGTCTAACCCCGCATTAAAGAATTCAGGACAGGTATCTACATAATGAAGATGGGTGCGAGTGAATCCACCCCCGAACCGAAAAAGGAGACGAAGAAGAAACAACTGTCACCTTATATGAAATTCTGTAAGGAGACTCGCNCNACNGTCGTGAAGGAGAATCCGAAACTGACTTTTGGTGAAGTTGGTAGGAAGATGGGTGAGATTTGGCGAGACATGTCCGAAGACGAGAAGAAAAAATATTCTAAATAAATACCAGTGATGGAATATCTATTGTTTAAGTTTGCGCAGACGTTCCACGAACCCCTGACGCATCGAGTGATGGAGGATATATTAAAAAAGATGGATAAGCCGGTGATGATAGACGCGGGCGCCTGGCTCGGGGACACGGCGATCAAGCTCACCAAGGCCGTCCCGGAATTGGTGGTCTACGCGGTAGAACCTTCGGCGAAGAATTGTAAGTTTATACGGCGTCAGGCTCAACCCAACGTGCACGTCGTCGAAAAATGTTTAACGAATGATAGTCGTCAGAAATGTGACACTGATTCGTTAGAGATTTTTAATAATAAATCGTATACGTTCGGAACTCAAGGTAAAGACTCGATAACCATAGACGAAATATGGTTCAAATCACCGACCGGTGTTCAACTCGTCCACCTGGATGTGGAGGGGCACGAGTTGGGTTGTCTTACGGGCGCGCGACGGTGTCTCGAGGCGGCGTCGACCATTTTCATAGTGGAGATCCTCCACGAGAACATGGATCGAAACAAAATATTCAATTTATTTGAAAAGTTGGGCTACAAGCATTTCGTCATCCCGGAAAACGTAGGATGGCTTTTCGACAAGGGTCGTAATTACGTGTTCATTCCACCCACAACCCCTGTGCAGAGGGCACGAACAGGATTCCGTGACTCATGGTCATAGACAACTTACTTTTAGTGACACTGGTATGAGACAGGAGAACCCACCTCTCCCAGAACTCGGGTGAGTAGATGTCATTCCAATCCTCACTGGAACTATTTCTTATTTTTAACATCTCTCTATGAATCTCAACTAAATCTGTTTCTTTTCGCAGCTTCTCAGGGATGACCGCCCCCTTCCTGAGTAGTTGCGCGCGCATAATTTTGGGGTTTTGGTGATGTGGGTAGTAAGGCACCTTAACGTCACCAAAATCGATCACTCTTTTGTTGTTATGAAAAATCACCCTGTACAGATTTGCCACTGAAGGGCTTGGTTGAAGCAAAACCCGATCCATTTATCAAGGGTACATATTATTTTTCTTAATTGCCATACGCGACACCGCCGAGCCCATCCTTGATCTTGAGGATATTGAAGTTCACGGCGTACACGCGATGATGATGGTTTCCGTTCTCGGGTGCACTGAAAGTGAGCTTAGCGGTGTCGATGCGACTGAAGTTAAGACTTCCTGTGGGCTGCGACTTCGACATGGTGAGGCAGAATGGCCATGAGAAAGTCGCCAAATCGTCGAGGATGTTGTCTGGCAGGTCGGTGGTGTGGAACTCCGCAACCACATCGTGGTGGTACACGTCGGACGTGTCTTCGAAGAGGGGAGTACCGTTGATGTAGAGACTGGAGGTACCAAACTTGAACCCGTCCGTAGAGTGATTCCAAGAAGCATTCTTGGCGTTCCCCGACACCACGTGCAGACTCTTGCATGGGTGGTTAAAATAGGTTATGTCCACCGTCTTGTCGGTGGCCGCGAACCTCTGATTTTGCGTTTGAGTTATCAGGATCTCATGTTCCCTGTCGGTGAAAAATTTCCTTTCGTCCGTGTCGAGGTAGATGTAGTTACCGAACACCTTAGGGGTGGTACTGGGCGAGAAACCACTGCGGCACTTAATTCGAATCTCAACTTCATGGTAGGATAAAGCCAGTAAGGGAAGAGCCTTGGACCATTCCTCGGAAAAGAAGAAGGGGATCGCGTAATAGTTACCTCCGTGGTTCTCCTTACGATGGTTGAGACTCACAGCGAACGAAGCCTTCGCGGCCGACTCGCGAAGAAGGGGGTTGTGGACTCCCTGTATGAACAGGCTGTCCATGGTGCAGACCATCTGACCTCCGATGTAAAGACTAAATTCGGTGAGATCTGTGGCGGATCGCTTAAAGAAACCGTTGTCGGAGGCGTCGTCTTGGACCGACGCGATACCGTCCGACTCGATCCAAACATAGCTTAAAAGGTCACCTTTCGAGCGCACGGGGATGACGACTTCACCTCCGGAAGAGAAGGTTCCGATGTAGTCCATCCGCTCGGGCTTCATGGCGAAATTGGTATAGCGTTTCCAGGTTTGTCGGAAAAAGCTAACTTCGGGTGATCCGGTTATGTGAATGTCCTGAACTCCGACAGAGACGAGATCAATTAAAGCAGCTGACATAGTTATTATATTAATATGATATTAAAAATTTGAGCACATATCTTAACATGGTGGTTTTTCAGGCCTTGACCTGGGAGGCCAGAGACTGCGAGGATGAGCACCACATCTCAATTTTCGGAAAGACCAGAGAAGGAAAGTCAGTGTGTGTGACGACAAAGTTTGAACCCTACTTCTTCGTCAAGCTTCCACCTGGATCTGCGAACAAAGGTGCCGTGGAGCTCCTCTACCTAAAGCTCGACTCGTTACGGAAGGACTGTATGACTGGATATTCTCTGACTCAACAAAAAGACGTCTGGGGATTTTCAAACAATGAGCAGAGCTTTTACATGCACCTCACGTTCAAAAACCTAGAGGCGAGGAGAAAGATGAACAGCTTGCTTATGTACAACTCGGAGTTCACCAGGTACCGCGTGTACGAGTCCAACCTTGATCCCGTCCTGAGGCTTATGCACAGAACTGGCATCCAATCCACCGGGTGGCTCGACACTGGATCTACTTGTGTGCGCGCCAACCTGGCGAGGGTTGATATCGACCTGTGGTGCAACGACTGGCGGGATCTCAAACCGGTGGATCGCGACGACGTCGCACCCTTTGTAGTTGCCAGCGTGGACATCGAGTGTAATAGTTCGACGGGTAAGTTTCCCGACCCTTCGGTGGACGACGACGCGTGTTTCCAGATTGCAGTATCGTTGTGCACGTTCGGTTCCGACGAGCCTTTTGAGAAGGTTTGTCTATGTTACAAAGAGACCCACGGAGAAGACGTCATCAGCTACAAGACCGAGCGTGAACTTCTCCTGGCGTTCAAGGATTACATTCAAAACAAAAGTACGGACATTCATCACGGGATGGAACATTTTTGGTTTCGATCTGAATTACATCTACACGAGAGCGGCCAAAAACAGGTGCGGCCTCGACTTTTATCAGCTCGGTCGCCTAAAAGAAACGGAGTCGCACATCACCGAAAAGAAGCTCAGCTCGAGCGCACTGGGTGATAACCTATTGAAACTTCTTCCCATGCCCGGACGGTTCATTTTTGACCTGTTTCATGAAGTGAAAAAGAATTATAAACTCGACAGCTACAAGCTGGACAACGTGTCGAAGTTGTACCTCGGTGATCAGAAGATAGACATGAGCCCGAAAGAGATGTTCAGACGCTACAAAGAAGGCGACCCGAAGAAGCTCGGGGAGGTCGCGCAGTACTGCATCAAGGATACATTGCTACCGCATCGCCTGACTAAGAAGCTGTGCATTTTACTGAATATGCTGGAGATGGCCAAGGCGACGTGGGTACCCTGCAACTATTTGGTCGAACGAGGCCAGCAGATCAAAGTTTTCAGTCAACTCACTAAGAAAGCGCGCGAACTCGGCTACATGGTTCCGACGATCAAATACGGCAGCACTCCCGAGGAATTCTACGAGGGAGCTACAGTACTCGAAGCCCAAAAGGGGGCATATTATACACCCATAACTGCTCTTGACTTTGAAGCACTGTACCCTAGTATAATGTGCGCACACAATCTCTGTTACTCAACGCTCGTGCTCGACGAGCTACGCTACGGAAACGTCCCAGGTATCACCTATGAATCGTTTCAGGTCGGTCACAAAACCTATAAGTTCGCACAAAACGTACCTTCGCTCCTACCCGCGATCTTGAAAGAACTCAAAGAGTTTCGAAAAAAGGCGAAGAGGGACATGGCGGTGGCAACCGACCCTTTTATTAAGGAGATCTTCAACGGTAAACAACTGGCTTTCAAGATCAGTATGAACAGTGTCTACGGATTCACTGGAGCTGGAAAAGGAATGCTCCCGTGCGTCCCGATCGCTTCCAGCACGACGTGCCAGGGACGCCAGATGATAGAGGATACCAAGAACTACGTCGAAGAGCACTTCCCCGGAGCGAAAGTTCGGTACGGGGACACGGACTCCGTGATGGTCGAGTTTGATGTTGGCGACCTAAAGGGCGAAGAAGCCATCGCCTACAGCTGGGAACTCGGTGAACGCGCCGCGAACGAGTGCAGCGCTCTCTTCAAGAAGCCAAATAACTTGGAGCTTGAAAAGGTCTATTGGCCGTATTTTCTTTACAGTAAAAAGAGGTACGCGGCGAAGCTTTGGACCAAGGGTAAGGATGATAAGATGCACATGAACTACATCGACGTAAAGGGTCTGCAGCTCGTCCGACGGGACAACACACCGCACGTCCGCGAGGTGTGCAAGGAGCTACTCGACGTCGTGTTGGATGCGCCCGACACGGAGGCGCCCAAACAACTCGCGAGGCAACGCGCGACCCTACTTCTGGCGGGAGAGGTTCCACACGAGAAGCTCATCCTCAGCCAATCCCTATCCGACACGTACAAAGTCAACGGAAACCCCGTATCCGTCACGTCTCCTATGTCTTGTATGATAAACCAGGCGCACGTTCAAGTGGTGAATAAGATGCGCGAACGCCAACCCGGTTCTGAACCGCAATCGGGCGACCGCGTCCCGTATCTTCTGACCAAAACAGGTGATCCGAAGGCTAAGGCTTTCGAAAAGAGTGAAGACCCGAAGTTTGTCGAGGAGCATTCCATTCCCATCGATTACTATTATTACTTTCTGAACAAGTTTCTGAACCCCGTCTGCGACTTACTGGACCCGCTCTTCCAAAATGCGAAGCTGGAAATCTTTGGAGAGATCCTCGAGGCGAACAAGCCGGTCCCGAAGAAGAGAGGCCCCGCCATATCTACGATGAAGAAAGAACAGCTCATAGCCGAATGTGATCGGCTCAAGCTTGATACCTCGGGAAACGTCGCAGACCTTAAGCTGAGAATCAAGGGGGTGTGGGAAACTCAAAACTCTGTCGAGAATGCATTTAAAAATTTCGCGACAAAACAGAATAAGAATGAACAACAGAATCACTCGATTGGTGATTGAAAAATCGAAAAAAGTTTTACTCGAGCAACTGCCCAAACTTCTCGAAGATGATTTGAACGATATCATCCAGGACCTAGTGGAAGAAGAGGTGCAGGAACGACGTACCGAACTTCTGACCAGGACTCTGGAGAACATCTCAAAGAAACACCAGATTCCCCTGGAGATCCTTCTATACGACGTACCCGGAAACGAACAGAAATGCCGCGGGAAGAAAAGGACGAGAGACGGTCGGGATGTAAGGTGTAATTTCAACGCCACGCATGGGGGGTACTGTAAGTTTCATCAGGGGCAGTGCGAATCCATCGAAAGTAGGCGTTTATCGAGCACCAATCCACACACACACGGACCAGAACAAATAAACGTACCCGGGTGCCCAGGGTGCGCTTCCAGTAACGGGCTTATAGACTTACATCGTATAATGTTTAATGAATAAAACAAGTATATTACTATCTTCCATCAATCAGTTCTATAAAGAAGAACCCAACCGAAACAAGCTCCTGACGATACTAAACAAAAGCGGTGGTATTTCATTACGAAACCTGGAATGGTTCATCACCAACTACGCCAAGAAAAACAACACATCATTCCGAACCTCGAACGGTAAAATTTTTACGGTTCATTGTGCATACAAATCTAGCTTGGACGGATACTCCAAGAAACTCTTTGATCCCTTCTGCAGGGCGGAAAAGTTTACCTATGAGATCCCAGACTCATCTCAAAAAATTCAAACAACGCTCGCGCAATTAAATTTTATCAAATGGTGCATTAAAAATGACATAATTGAATACATCTACGATCACAAACAGAGTTTATTTAAACCATATAATCAAAAACTTGTGTCATGATACCGTCCTTGATTTTAATAAAGTTCAGAGTTTTTGCCAGTATATGAAATCTCCTCTCGTGAAATTGAAAGTTAACATTAGAGTTTCCCACCGGGTGCCTACTCGAAAAGAGCTTCGCGGTGAATATAGGTTCGTTCACCGCACTGAAATTGACGTGTCCCGACGCGACGCTGTCGTTAGGGTACAACGCGAAGCTATAGTTGTAAAAACGTCTGGTGATGGGGGTGTTGCGATGATGCAGACGGGGTTGGAGGATTCGCAAGAAGTGTGGACTTCCCACGTGTTCGTCGATGACTTCCTGATTATCCAGACTCAGAGTCAGGTGCTCGAGATGCTCGAACCGAAGCGCTGGATCCACCTGCTGCAAACTAGAATTGACCGGAATCTCGTTGTAATTTGACGTCCCACCGAAGGCGTTATTCTCTGTGTACATGCAGAAAAAGTACAACTCCTGGACCAGATTCGTGAAAACCAGACGGGTTTTGATATCCGTTTCCTCCCTGCCCACAAACACGTCATTGTACTGAATTTGTTGAATGGCAAACTCGTGTTCAATATTTTGCACTTTAACTTTCTCGATGGGATCTAAAAATACACATTCCGTGGATAATCTTAAATCGTAAGGCTTGTACGTCACGAGGTCAGCGGCGTTCGCACCCACAAACCCCTCGAATTCAGCCACGCCGTGGTTGGTCATGCAGATACACTCCTCAACCTTCCTGAACTTCACCTCTACGTCTATTTCATTTGCGGCGGAGAGTGCGCACACTGGGAACGCCAATTCTGGTTGGTCGTGGAAATAGAAGGGAACATCGAGACACACGTCACCACCGAGTTTCGTCGGAAAAGGTGCAGTCTTCGTGATGCGACTGTTCACCTCCGAGGGATTGGAACTCACGTCCCTCATGCACATGTCGAAGAGGTTCGATTGCTTCGTCGTGGTATACTCCATCTCGTAATAGAGATCTAAGTACTCCGTGGTGAGATGCTGAATCACGACGCCACCCACTGAAAGTGTGATGTACTCTATGAAGTTGCACGCCTCACCGTAGACGAAACCCTTGGTATCGAGACTCGGATCTGCGAGGACGATGTCCGGGAGAGTCCATTTTAGACTGACACCCCGAAGAACGTCGCAGTGATCGGGTAGAATCGTGAACTTGTGCACTTCGTCGTATTCGAAAGTCTTTCCGGCTTTGATGTCGATCGTCTGAAGAGAGAACTGTGATTTTTTGAGAAACCCCTCCTTCCAGAATGTGAAATCTGGGTTGTCGGTGGTGTATGAATCTAAGATCCCTCTTGAATCTAGTTGAATAGTGCCAGCCATTACTATAACAAGTTACGAAAATTTTAAGCCAGCAAGTCCCGAGTCGAATGAAAGAATGTTATAATTTAGGGCGAATACCCGTATGCGCGTCTCCGCTGCGTAGGACCCCGACACGGGACGAAACGTGAGAGTATTGTTCCCGGGGTCGACGTACCGATCGCGGTCTTTGAATTCTATAGTGAACTTCTGATGGATGATTCTACTGAAATTGATGTGCCCGGCGGGGTCGTTTGAGTCTGGATCGAGGGAAAAAGAATAGACCCCGAATTCATTTTCACCAGTGTCTGGAATGTTCCTGTGGTTTTTGAATGGCTGAACAACTGAGAAATGGTGGCCGTTTTCTTTGAAAAAGATGACGTTATTCAGACAGAGTTCAGCGGTTTTTATCTGCCTGAAAATAAAATTATTATTCTTATCCTGAGCGTCGGGGACTGGATAAGGTTCACCGAGA
>JGI20158J14315_10002122_pt1 | contig 14060 bp, 23 predicted proteins | sample COG_08_FD_14315 | JGI IMG/M metagenome (IMG submission 14315)
AAGAACACCCAAACAGGTACTGAACTTGTTATACGGATGTCTGATCACCCTAAAGACCCTTATGTTGCGGCAGGGTCATTCCCTTTCCTTTCGTATAACAACGGACATAAGCAGGACGTAGTTGATCTAACTGAAATTAATCAGGCCGTAAAACTCCTTTCATCTGGAAAACTTGACGGCATCAATGGCCTGCAATTCCAGTTTGAGTTTGGACTGGGTGATGGCGTAGCCGGAATCACAAAGGCGCAAACAAAAAATCTGTCTTACGAGCAGTTCTTGACCGCTTTAAGAAAGCGCTCAGAAGAGCAGTTTGCTCGGATACAGGATAACGCGCAAGCAGAACTCAGAAGTGGTGCGGTAATTGGTGAAGATGGGCCTTTGTTTTCTTTGAACAAAAGAAGTCCAGAAGAGCAAGCCGTGATCGACAAGACCGCCGGAAGAAATGCTAGAAGAAGCGCAATGGAAGTCTTGAATGATAACCGAAGTCGATGGGCTGAAAAGGCAACGCAATACTGGGTTGACGCTTATCGACCAATAAAAAATCTTCTGGGCGATGACGCAAATCGCGCTTGGCAGATGATGCAGTTATCAGAAAACACAGGAGGAATGCTTCACGCCTTACTTAATTATGGGACACCTAAGCCTGTTTATAGAGACGGGCAATTTGATTGGTATGAAACAGATTTCTCTAACGAAGGTTTGGTCGATNTCTTAAAAGACCTAGAAGGTGAGTCAGATGCTTTTATGGCGTGGATGGTATACACCAGAGCCAATCGATTGTCTAAAGAAGATAGAGAGCAGAANTTTACTCAAGATGAAATTTCGNAAGGTTTAAAACTTAATCAAGGGCCGAATCAAGGGCGGATGNCGAGCGGAAGAAATCGTCGCGTCGTCTATCAGCAGGCCATGAGAAAAATGTCTAAGTTGCAGGAATCTGTACTGGATATGGCTATGGACGCAGGGGTCATCACGCCTGAAGTTAGAGCCGATCTTGGTACTGATTTTTATGTTCCCTTTTACCGAGAGTTCTCTGAAAAAGGAAAGAATAAAGTAGCAGGGCCAACGCCTGCACATGATTTTGTAAATATTAGAAATGTCATTAAGCGTCTTCGTGGAAGCGAAGAAAACATTAACGACGCCTTGCATAACATGACCATGAACTGGACATCTCTTTTGTCTGCTTCAATGAAAAATAAAGCAGGAGTTGTCGCTATGCAAGCCGCAGAAAAAGCAGGCGCGGCTGTTAGGTTTACAGATAAAAAACAGATTGCTCAGTTGGAATTCTCGAAAGGTAAAAGCAAAAACGAGAAGTGGGACAAGTACGTCTTCGTTTTAGAGAAAGGCGAAAAGGTTTGGTATGAAGTCAATGATCCTTTAGTCCTGAATGCAATGGCGACTTTGGCATGGGGTGGGGTTGATAACAAATCAATCAGAGTGCTGTCTACTTTCAAGCGTTGGTTAACGATTGGTGTAACAGCCTCTCCTGCATTCAAGATTCGCAACATGATTCGCGATACTTTGCAGTCAGTTGGCGTTGGCAAGTTGTCGTACAACATTTTTGGAAACGCATCAAAAGGGTATAGCGCGATTCGAGACGATTACCTCGTGACCGCTGACATGATGATGGGTGGCGCAATGTTTAGGTTTGGTTATTACAACGATGACCCTGCCGCGATACGTCGAGCGGTTGAAGATATCGGTGAAACCAGACTACTTAACACGCCCGCAATGGCAAGAAAAGCGATGGGTAAGTTGTTTGGTTGGTATCAAGAGGTTGGTGACCGACTNGAAAACGCAAACCGCGCATCTCTTTATATGCAACGCAAAGCAGAAGTTGGGCATATGCAAGCGTCATTCGAATCAAGAGACCTTCTTAACTTTTCTTCTCATGGGAGAGGAGTCGCGGCTCAAGTGTTGATGGCGTCCCTGCCTTTCTTAAATGCACGCCTCCAAGGTTTAGACAAGTTAATCCGATCCGGTAAAGGTAAAGAGAAAGGCGGAGATTTGAAGCGTTTGTTGGCAGTGGTTGGAACCGTGACACTTGCCAGTATTCTTTTGCGTCTGTCTTACGAGGGTGATGAAGAATACGATCAGTTAGAAGAATGGCAGAAGGAAACTTACTGGCCTATTAAAATTGGCGATGAAGGATTTTTCTTTCTTCCAAAACCATTTGAAATTGGCGCGATTGCTTCTATTGGAGAACGCATCACTGAGAACTTTATCAGAGGAATGGGCGATGAGGCTTTTGGTGGGCAAACCGAAAACATTGGTTTTATCTCCAAATACACCAGAGACAGAATTTTTGAAGTCCTAGTTCATCAACTAGCAATTGATGCCAGACCTCAAATTATGAAACCTGTATTCGAACTTTGGCGAAACAAAGACCATTTTACAGATCGACAAATTGAAAATCTTTCTTGGCAGATAAGTGATTTACCCAATGAAGAGCGGGCTCGACCATATACATCGGAACTTGCGCTACGGGGTTCTTCTTTATTAGGAGATGTCACTGAGTTTCTCTCAGGAAAACGAGACCCCGATGCATATCTTTCTCCCGTTCAGATTGATCATCTTATAAAAGGGTACTTTGGGTGGCTTGGAGCAACCACCGTTGGCTTATCCGAAGTTTTCTTTTCAGGGGATGAAGTTAAACCATTGAAAAGAGTCCCAGATGACTTGAGAGGGCTTGTCCCTATTGGATCGTTCTGGTCTTCTTTCCCGCCTCGGAATAACAAACATATGACTCTGTTTTATGAGCAAATGAATGAAGCCGTGGCATTGAAGGCGGCTTATGACGGATACAAACGTAATTTTAAATATGAAGAAGCGGCAAGGGTTGCGACGGATAACATGGATACGTTCCGTTGGATAAAGACCTACGACAAGGCAAACGATTCGATTCAAAAAATTAACAAAGCAATCTCGTTTATCTACGAAACCGACACGATGACGCCGAAGGAAAAGCGGGATAAGTTGGACGAGTTAAACCAGTCAAAGGTTGATATCGCAAAAGCCATTAACTTCTCTAGAGCCGAGATCGATCAGAGCGAAAACATCCCTAGCAGATTCCCGTTACCGAGCCTGAGATCACCAGAATGAACATAGCGCTTCGCTGTCTATTTATTGTTTCCTTTTGTACAATCTCTGGTTGTGGAACGGCAACTAAGGTAGCAACGACAACTGTCGGAGCAACAGCAGGAGCCGTAGCCGCAGGAGTTCCCGGCGCCATTGTTGGAGCGGCGGCAGGGGACTTAGCCGGAGAAGTAATCATTGAGCCGATTCTGACCATATATCGACACAAAGAGAAAGCGGAAGCAGTTCTCAATACAGAGGTTGATGATATATGGAGTCTTCTTGGAAAACTCTCGGAAGTTGCAGGATGGGTGCTAGGCGCCTTCCTAGTCCTGCCTGTCATCATCCCTCTATTAATAGGGTGGATTATTCCCGCCCCGAGAGCCAAAAAACCGTGACGTGTACCCATTCGGTAGTGCGAGTGTCATGGATCGACGCAGATCAATCTAGTGGATGGAGTGAGTTCAAGAGCAAAGCGCCTTGGGTCATCCATACAGTAGGCTATCTTGTATCGTCAGGAAAAAAGAAAACGGATTTTGTTGTACTGGCGGACTCGCATTTACCCGACACCGACCAATGGGGTGGACTTAACCGGATTCCGATGGGAATGGTCTTAGAAATACAGACCATCGCGGAATCAGTACCTTGTGGTCATTTTTATGAAAATACTCGTTATACCCGACACCCAAGTTAAACCGGATGTGCCAATTTTCCACATGAAGTGGATTGCTAGAGCGGTAAAAGACTACTTAAAAAAAGGGGATCATGTTGTTCATTTAGGCGATCACTGGGACTTTCCATCCCTATCTACTTACAGTAGTCGAAGAGAGATTGAGGGTCAGCGTGTTTTAGAGGACATCAATTCAGGTAATGATGCAATGAACCTGTTTTGGAAAACCCTAAAACCGATGAAGAGTAAGCCAACCTTTCACCTTCACGGTGGAAACCATGAGTATCGTTTGCTCCGATACATTGATGACCATCCCGTACTTGATGGAGTCCTTTCAGAAGAAAGCATGAATCGTGATGGTTGGATTTACCACCCGTTTAAAGAAGTAAATGCTATCGCCGGAGTTCATTTTACCCACTATTTTTATGCTCCATTTACAGGTCGTGCATATGGTGGAACCGCAGAAAATCTTTTGAGAAACGTCGGTCTGTCGTTTGTTCAAGGTCACCGTCAGGGTAAGTTCGTTGCGTCAAGGACGCTCCCAACAGGAGCGGTGCAAAGAGCATTGATATGCGGAAGTTGTTACTTGCACCATGAGCATTATCTTGGCCCGCAAGCAAAAGAATCATGGCAAGGCATTGTCGTTTTAAACAATGTAGAGGATGGAGACTACGACATTATGGAGTTGTCCCTTAAGTATTTATGTCGCAAATACGAAAACATGGAACTAAGCGAGTTTTTAAAAAAGAAAGGGTTTAGTTATGAGTGAAGAATTTTTTGAATTAAAGGAACCGAATATGAAACTACCCGTAAAAAAGCACATCACAAATCCGCAATTTCAGAATGCGCTTTATGGGGCTAAAAGCCTTCGAGCGAAACTGGCAATTTGCTATGTGATGCTGTCTCAAAACGGGGCTTTCTCGGATGCGTCACCAGAGTTATGGGTAATGAAAAACGAGGTTTCTGAACACACTCCAGAGGAGTTTAAAGATGGCTAAAAAAACAGAAGAAAAATCAGTCAAAAAAGCCGCCGACAAGGCGGCTTCTTTATTGGTGAAGAAAGTTCCTGTAGGCAAACCGTTTGTCAAAAACGATCCGAGAATCAATAGAGCCGGAAGAAGGATTGGCTCTAGAAACAAGTTCTCCCAAGCATTTACAGATGCCATGCTTTTAGACTTTGAGCAGTATGGAGATTCAGTGATTGCCGAGGTTCGGCAGAAAGACCCATCGACCTACGTTAGGATTGCAACAGCCCTAATCCCCTCTAAAACAGAGCAGGAAATTGAGGTAAAAGACTCATCTGCTGAGACAGTCTCAGAGATAGACTGGGACATCATTATTGGTGGGAATAAGGGGTGAGTGGGAGGGTTTCCACAACCAACCACCGAAATGGCTCTGCGAGGTTTAAAGTCTCCCCCCCACTCGGAGGGGGAGTATACTTATGCGACCTTCCAACGTACATAAATGTACACGTTTGTACAGATTGTAAAGCAAATATATCATGCTGATTTATGGGATTGACAACCGTATAAAGTCGTTAAGTGCATGATTTTATTCTCTTTACTTTCTTTTTAGATGGGGGATCGTCTAACGGTAGGACTGCGGACTCTGACGACTGTAACTCACTCTTAAAATCAATGAGTTACGAAGCCCTGTGCCGCAGTTCATTTGACGTTTGCTGTCCAGTTCGTCTAACAAAAAGACTGGGGCCAACGTCGTACCATTCAACTAATTTTTCAGATGCCTCCAATAATCGGGTTGTTTCCAACCCAGTGTAAAGGGCTGTGATGCTCCCATTTGCATGACCCATCAAATCTTGGATCGTATGCCAAGGAACATCCATCGCCTTGAGCCGTGTGGCAAACGTGTGGCGTAGATCGTGGAACCTAAGAGGGTAGCCCTCCGCTCTGGCATTTGAGAGCCCTGCGGCCTTTACAGCCCTCTGGAAGGCCCGTCGATTGAACGGGCTTGCAAAAGGTCTGTTCTCATGCCCATTGAACAGATAGGTAAACACGAACTCTGGGTGACGACCCCTCGCATTCTCGACAATCTCAGCGGCAATTGAGTTCAGCACCACTCGGTGTGGCTTGCCGTTCTTGTTGCCGATATCAAAGACCGATCCAATGCCTGAGATAAAAATTTCATCCGACCATTTCAAGCCACGGATATACTTATCTCGAAGACCCGTATGAATCGCAAACATCACCGGATCAACGAAGCGTTCAGGCAGAGCCTTAAACAATTCTCGTTCTTGACCGCCAGTCAATGGATAGCCTTTGATTGCGCCATCTTCGGGAAGTTCTTTCAATTTTGTGTAAGAGTCAATCCACGCCCTGTTGTGTTCGTCGCGTAACTCGTTAGAAGCCATTCGAAGAATATAGGACAACACGCCGATCCTTTTATTGATCGTTGTGTTTGAGTTGCCTCTTTCCCTTGAATATTGAATCATTTCCTCTAGTTTCGGATGAGAACTGTGAATCAGTTGAAGCGGAACGTTGCCTAAAAAACGATCTAAGGTTTCTAAATGAAACCCAACATCAGTCCTTTGCTTCCGTGTCCTCCTCGTCTTCTCATACTCATATATCCCATCTCGCAATGTGTACCTACGTCGAGGTGGCCCTTCCTCCAGATGTCGCTTTGTTTTCGCGATAACCTTCAGAAAAACTTCACAAGCCGCCTCGTAATCTTCTTCGTAAGTACTTCCTCTTACCTCCGTACTTGCGTGATATGGATCAATTGCCAACTCTGTTGGGATGCTAACCAAACGCTTGTAAGACCAACATCCATCCTTCTGCCGCTTAACTAGTCCTTTCATTTTTCATTCCAGAGACTTTAAAAACGGTTGTCCCTTGCAATTCTATCAAGAAATTCATTGATGTCTCTCTTCTTAAAGTAAATTTTTTTACCAATTCGAAAAGTAGGCAGATTGGGCCTGACGTGGGTGTTGAAAACCCGCCTGCCGATATTCAAATACTTCTGTGATGAAGCGATATCCAAGAGTTCCGCGCTTTGTCCAGTATCAATAACCGGATTGTTGCGACGGAACATGACCTTATTGTTGTTCAATTTCTGACTCACCTTTCATTTTTTTTGTTCGGAAAAATCCCTCATACTTCGGATGCATCGCCATAAAAAGTCGTGCGTAGTATGCGATGTAGTCATTCCGAATTTTAAAATCATCACTGGTAGTCGAGATTGCTGTCTCCCATCTGATTCGATTCATAATCAACCAATGCGAAAAATTCTTTCGACCACTTCTAGCGGCTTCGAGTGCAAACCGCTCGAATAAGTTCCAAACGTGGGGGTTGGCCTTATGCCATTCCCACCACGCTTGTTTCTGATCAGTCGAGGAATCTAATTTCTTCATTGACAAAATACACGGAGCGGCCTCCGGGTAAAACATATACTTGGTGACCTTTAAAAAACATCGGATCAGGCTTTACGCCCCAATAAAGATCGGGGTTTAGTATTTTGATCGGAAGATGCACTTCCTTGTATTTGCGATGCTCAATGAAACCTTCCTTGCAAAGGGTTGCGTTCATTGGTTCCTTAGAATGGGATATCATCATTTAATTCGCTGTCGTTGCTGTTGATATTGTCAGAAGGAGTGAATTCTTTTGGGGTCTTCGCTCTTATAGAACCAGACAACCTTACCTCGCCAGATGCAGTCTCACCTTTCCACAACGACACCCACACCTCTGCCTTTCCACTTCCCAATCCCAACTCCGACAAATCGATCAACCCGTCGCCTGTGTAGACTGGATCAGTGTCGCCTCGACGCCGTCCATTTTTTAACATTGAGAATCGATTTGGTTTATGCTCGTAAGCCATGTCATTTTCCTTCGTAAATTATTTGATATTCCACTTTTTCGGGGTAATGCCTTTTCTGTTTCAGCCTTTCAGGCTCTGTTCCAGAAGTAACGTGTTCCCAAAACTCTTCAAGAAACGGCTTTAGCCATTCCCAGTATTTTTTGTCGAACGGGACGAGCCAGATTCGTTGCTCGTTTGGTGTCCATGACTGGAAGTAGCATCGTCCGCATCCGCATACCGCAAGTTGCATTTGGATTTGAGCCATATGTTGAGGTGAGATGTCTTGATAAGGCAATTCAGGACGACACTTAATTTCGTGGAGACCCATTCGAGGGAATATGCCGTCAGGAGAAGCGCCCATCCAATCGTTGTGATCGTCAATAAAAAAACCACAAGCAAAAGAGAGAGCCCCCACTGCAATTTCCCCCGCATGACGCGCATCCTCTTCATGCTCGATTCCATAAAGCATCGGATCGGTAACAGGTCGCTCTTCCCCATTTAGCGATCTCCACAAAGCCGCTCGACTAAGATAAGAGCCGCGAAGTCCTGCGGCTGATCCCGCATTTGACGCGGTAAGCAATCCTTTCCGAGCGAAGTGCCACTCTGGCGAACCTTGCTCACACTTAACTTCCACTTTTCATTTTGGATGCTCTTGTCTCAGCATCCCTCGCCGTCTGCTTAAATTGGGCAACTTGCGCGGCAGTCAGTGATTCCTTCATTGCAGGCGTCAAATCTGCGAAGGCTTTCGTTAGCGCTTCCTTTCCATCGTTTGCCGCTTTCTCTAATTTAGATAACATCTTGGCGCTTGCAGGCTTAACTTTTGGCTTTTCAACAGGCTTCTCGACCGCAACTTCTACTCCGTCATAGTCATCGCCGTGGCTACTGATGCTGAACATCGAACCCAATGCATAACGCTTCAAATAAGTCACTATGCTACCGAGCGCTTGAATTGAATTCTTGTGGGCGTCAGGATTGAACGGTATACATACCTCTCCTTTGATCCACTGTCCCGAGGAATGCGTAATCATTGTGGCAACGCCCACCATTCCTCGCTTGCTACTTGGACTTTGGATGACAAACAATCCATTGTTTGAGCAAGCCTTTCTGACCATTGGGGTATACAACTCCAAGGGGGCATACTTGTAGTTAAATGCTTGCGTGTTTTTTGGAATGTCTTTAAGGTCAACAAGACACGCAGAAAGCGCAGTTGAAATGTCGGTAATGTTTCGTGAAAAAGTGATTGATTCGTCTTCAATGTCATTCCACTCTGAGTAATCTGTCATCGGTTTTCCTCAATGTAATCGCTGTTTTCAATCAAGATCGCGGGACTCTTAATTTCGGCAACGGCTTCTTGTAATGTTTGGATAAGGCACTTCAAAACGTAGACGTAATCGGTTGCGGACACTGGGGTCATTGCGTTTACCACCTCATAACCATCGGCAATCACTTCTTTCAGTTCCGCGTTGATCAGTTCAATTGTGTTCTTCACTATCATCTGCGCCTCATCAACTTCATCCATCAAATATTGCCCCGTCTTCGATTTGCTTGTTCGCTACGCCAGACATCCACAATTCCTGACTCTGTTGTGCGTTTGTTTGCGTAGTGCTGATCTTCCTGAACTGCTCTTTCGTAAGTGTCCAGATATTCACCGTACTGTTCACTGGTCAATGCTTGTGATTCACGTTCCGCGACTGTCCCAGATGCTTCTAAGAAGCCGAAGGCTTTGACGGTTTTTCCGTATTGCTCTAGAGCCTTTGATCGGGCCTTTGCTTGCGCCGCAGGAAGGTCTGTTTCTGCTAAATATTTGAGTGCTTTTTCAACTCGCTCGTCGGAAATCAAATCAGTCACGATCTTTTTCCCTAGCCAAAGCGGCGCTGTTGATGTAATCCGCGATCATTTGTTCTTCCTCGGTCAGAGGTTGATCGCCAATAAACCTAAGCATGATTTGCTTAATCATTTCGGAAAAATCTTTGAAGTTTTCAAGAACAAGCATCTCGATCAGCGCAGACGACGTAAGGTTCATCGGGTCGGCGCGAAGTGTCGGATTGCTTGCTCCATTGTCCTGATCAGCCATAAGTGTTGCTCTTCCTTATATTTGTGAAATTGGGCGTGAAACTCGTTGTGGCAAATAACGTGGAGGGGAATCCCAAATGAGTCGTTGGCTTTTCCTCCCATCTTTCCAAGATTGAGACCGGAGATGGCAATTGCATGGTGGACAATGATTTGATTGTCGTCCCACCCAGAATGACCACACATACAGCAATCAAGGCTTTGGATGTATTTCTTGTACGCATTGTTTTTCCATGTTTTTTCTTTTTGAATCAAACGGCTTGCCTTACCTCGGTATTTCCTAAAAAAACGGCTTATTCTTTAGAAAAGACCGACCATGCGAGATAAGACAAACCGCTGACCCAAAAAAAAGACTTTTCTCGATTGCGTAAACGCGGAGAAAGAACTCTGGAGGAGACTGAAGGGCTCTATCAAACCCTTCAAATGCGCCGCCAATCGAAATGGTTGTCAATCCACTCCACCGATGTAACGCTCGGTAGACAGACGCTTTCCAAAAAATCATAGAGCAAATATACACCCATTTACATTAATGTGCAACATTTACTTTACACCCAGATCAAAAAAAAGCCGAGATGCCTCGGCTCTAATTTTGGTTTTGTTAAATGCTGATTGTGAATTGTTTAGCAACCCCGAGAACTTCGTAGTCTTCTGGGGTAGCCTCGATAGCGGGATACTGCGGATTCAGGGGTCTCAAAAGGTGTCTATTACCTGTAATCCTAAGTGATCTGAAAAGAGGGTATGACAAGTCTTTGGTTTTCACCAGAACAGCATCTCCAGACTCGGGCTTCGCGTCAGAATCAAAAACGACAAAGCCTCCGATTTTATAAATGCTGTCCGATGAAACCATTTCATCATCAGTTAACTCTATCGCGAACCCGTTGTGCAATTTTTGATTCGTTGCAACGAATTTTCTTTTGTCATCTTGAAACACATTTACCCTCGCAGAAGATTGTATTTCGTCAAGTGAAAGAACAGGAACGAAAGATATCTCTGATCGATTGAGTGATGCTTTTGCTGATGGAACGCCCGTTGCTAATTCTTCTGGGTCAACTCCAAGAGCCCTCGACATCTTTATCAATTGCGTCATTTTCATTTCGCTAACAGCGCCTAACTCATATTGGGAAATCGAAGCGCGTGACAAATCGACTCTCCTTCCTAATTCTGACTGAGATATTCCGATTTTTTCTCTTAACATTTTGATTCGGTCACCTAATGGTGTACTCATGTAGTTAATTTCTCCAGTTTGTTTAAAGCCGGTTTCTTCGGCTTCATTTTCAAACAAATTCACTAAGTGTCCACCAATGGGGGGCACCAAATTGGTCAACATCGTTGAAGTGATATTCGTGTTCGTCCATCTCAAGGTCGAGTGCCGCAAGCGGCGTCCATCCTGTCAAAGCCCTGAGTTGCCACGTTCGTGACCATCGCAAATTGAAAATTTTCTCGTGATAATTGTCGAGATTATTGCCGATTGGAATTTCCGAGCGCCGATCCCATCGATCTTTCATTTCTCGCGTGGTCAGATGTCCCGCCCATCCGCTTGCGATGTCCTCAGACGTTGCTCGTCCAGTCGCGGTGGTGTTGCCCTTCGAACATCCGAGCGGGGCAGGGTGGTGATTGCTTCGCCATGCGCCTTTGGCGGTGTGATTGCGATTTGCAATCATGAATTCTGGAATGCTTTCCATAAGTGGATTTAGAAAAAATCTTTGCATTGTTATTCCCTCGTGGTTGATCTTGTATCTTAGTTGTTGCTCAAAATGTGTCAAGGAAAATTTACACTTATTTTTTAGTAAGTTTCTTATGATATACTTACTTGACATAAAAATGTAAAGAGAATATTGTATCTATGTCCGCGACACATAGTGGCAGGGGTTGATTGGTCACCCGAGCCTTTATCGCAGAAAGCCATTCAAAAAGACGCAAGGTGAGCCGTGGCGACCTCTGAGACGGGACAAACGCCGCAATGGTGATGCTACTCGAAAGAGCCATCGGGGTTGGCGCGACCCTCCATACACCGGAAATTCGCGGGGCGATTACTGGCACGGCGGCGTTCCCATCACCTTACGTCTCAGTGATACCTATGGAAAAAATATGGAAATTGAAACGCTTGATGCCGCGATCGATGAACAAGACTTAGTCGATCTTTTTGACAAATGGTGGTCAATCTGGCCCACAGGTCAGAAGCAGGCAAAGAAAGACGCGCTTCGCGCTTGGCTGAAGGTCTTCAAAAAAGACCCCGGAATTCCGACACATGATTGGAAAGACTTTGCTGAAAATGTGCTGATTCAAGCACTGAAAGACCAATGCAACTGGCGAAAGAAGATTTTCGACAAGTACCCGACGCCAGAAGACAGGAAAAAGCACGACATTTTTGTCGCACGTCTGCCAATGCCTGCGACTTGGTTGAATGCAGGGCGTTGGGCTGACGCTGTCCAAAAACTTCCAACAGATGTCGCTGAAAAGACTCATGTTTCCGTTCATTGTTGTGAGTGTCCATCTCCCGCCGCAATCACTGTCGAAAACGAGCATTTTTGTGCGTGGCATTGGACAAAAAGATTCAATAGAGATCACTTAAAACTACTAGCCGATAGCCTCAATCAATTGGGCTTAAAACAGCAGGACGGCGAGTCGAGAGAAGCATGGTGTGAACGGTGCCGTCAGTTTGCGATTGGGTCGAGATGGGGCAGGGTGATCGCTCAGTAACGTATGCCAGATCACAAGATCGCAAAAAGTCTCGGTTACACGCCGACCTCAGAAAGCGACGACTACCGACTAATCCCTTTCAACAACAAACGGGAGAAGTGGGAGTACATGAAAGCGAAGGGTCTGTCAGAAGTCTTTGAGCAAATTAAAGAAGCCTTTCCCGAATGCAGTGAGCCAATCATCAAACGAAAAAAAGATACTCAAAAGAAATGAGCGGCGCAAAGGTTGTGGAAGGGCTCGAAAACTTGCCTTGCGAGTTGCCTGACAAATGCTATTACTGGGATTTTTGTCGAGAACAAACTGCGGCTTGCGAGGCTTACATATTTTGGCTCAATTACGGAAAGAAAACAGACAAAAAACGACAACCCAGTTTTATTAAAAAAATTGGAGAAACTTATGTCTAAGTTAGAAGAAGATTTTCTTTTCCAATGCCGTTCCGCAGGGTTCCCTGAGCCGGAACGCGAATACAAATTTCATCCGACAAGACGGTGGCGTCTCGACTTCTTTTGGAGCGCAGAAAAAACAAACAGCCATTTCTCCGTTGCTATGGAGATCGAAGGCGGGACGTTCCTTGCGAAATCTCGCCATACATCTGGAGTTGGGTTTGAAAAGGATTGTGAGAAATATAACGAAGTGACTCTGGCAAACATCGTTTTGCTCAGGGCAACGGGAAAGCAAGTCAAGGATCGACGCGCTATCGAGTGGCTACGGAGGGCCGCGCTATGGGAAATGGATTTCGAAACAGTTATGAGGCGATTGGATGGGCATTAAGACGGGTTAACACACCCGTTATTGACTCCCCAACAATATGGGATTTAGGCAAAAAAAGCGCAGGACGCGACTTCATGCCAGAACTTGACCAGTGGGAAAAAGTAGCAGAAGCCGCGCTAATTATCAGAAAAATGGAGACAAGTTGCTCCCCTCAACACAAGTCAGTCATTCTGACTTACTTCACTGGCGGCACGGTTTACGAGACTGGAGTTTTGATCCAGTGGATTGCAGATTCTTTCAGACGAGACCGTTGGTTTGTCATGGAGATTGTATTGCACTGGGCCAAAGGTAAAAAGATGATGCATACCACAGAGTGGTGGGCGGCGAAGTACGGCGTTAACCAGTCAACAGTCACCCGTTGGTCTCAAAAGATCAGAGAAAAACTTGACGAGTTGTTTGAGTTCGCGATGTCTGTTTTGGATGACGCATTGATTGAAAGCGGTCACGTTGGACGTGCATAAAAACATACCCGATTTAGTATAATTAATATATGGGGGAAGAGTTTGTATCGAATCCTAGTAATTGGTGACGCAATCCTCGATAAATATCAATATGGAATTGCAACGCGACTCTCTCCAGAGGCACCCGTTCCAGTCGTCAAGATCACGGGAGAGATAAACCAAGCGGGAGGCGCCTGTAACGTCGCCCTGAATGCGGATGCCCTTGGTGTTGCCGCAAAGATAATCTCAATTGTTGGTCAGGACGAGGCGGCAAAAGAACTTGTTGCCGCCATGCATTCTCAACTATCACGATTCCAGTTCAACGAAGCTCGAATCGACACCACAGTCAAAACGAGATTCGTGGTCGATAACCACCACATTCTTCGGATTGATAAAGAGCAGTCGTGTCCAAGCGCTGACTTGGAAACCGCGCTCCAATACTTTGAGTCCTTTGTGAAGGATGTTGATTGGGTCATCTTCTCGGATTACGGGAAGCACTTCCAGTCCAGAGCGCAAGACATCATAGA
>JGI20158J14315_10002126_pt1 | contig 14047 bp, 10 predicted proteins | sample COG_08_FD_14315 | JGI IMG/M metagenome (IMG submission 14315)
TCACAGCTGAAAGTTTCTGATTAGTTTTAGACATGTTTGAAGGAACCTTTATTTAAATAATTATATATTCTTGCTATTGTTTAGACCAAATTGGCTTAGTATCAAATTCATTCCGCCAAACGACATATGCCATAACTGGATGTTTGTAGGTTTCCAGAGCATGGGGCACATTTGATGGATGAAGCATATGATCACCAGGTGTCAAAATTTGTGCCTCCTTTCCCTCAACCGAAAACTTAGCTTCTCCAGCAAGAACAACATATATTTCTTCTGCTGGATGTTCATGAAATGGATAATAAAACTCTGGGGGTTGATATATTACAAAGCTCCGCATGAGCTTACTACCAAAAGGTGCATCACGCCCAATAATTTCATAACAAGCAAACCTATCTAAAAAGTTAGAATCGATTTCTGTTCCTTTGTAAGTCTCACGCCACATCATATATGGTGAAGCATCTATCAATGCATCACGGAAACTCTCAAAGTGTACAGTATGCAATCCTTTTTCTGCCATCAAAACGTCTGCAGCAGGCACCCAGTGCGGTTTTATTTCCTTTGGAACTATATCAGATGGAAAGGGAATAAAATCTTTTAGTCCTTCATTATTTTCATGCAATAATTTAACTTCATCATATAAGGCTTGAAATTCTTTCACTCGCTATCCTAAAATTTTCAAAAATGGTTTTCATCTCGAAAAAGGCTATATTGTCAGTTTCAATGTGGCAATCACTTTTTTTTTACTTTTTATAAAGTTAAATCTATATGGTATTTAACTTTTTTGAGTGAGTTGATAGCAAATCTATGCCTCTCCCCGAGCAGGGTAATTTTTTGATAAAATAAACTGAATTGAATCAAGTAAATCTTGAAAAGATGATCTTGCAAACGGCATAGATTGGAGAGAAATGTAATATATACTATTATCCGCACGGACTAAAAATATTCCTGGTTCTGGAAAAAAATCAGGTTCGTTAATACCTGCCGAAGTCATTCCGTTTCCCTTTGAAATATACAACCCCCAGTTACGTGCAGTTTGTATTTTCAAGTTATAAGCGTGCCTTAATGAATTCAAACCTAGTTTTTCTGACATAGCTTTCGCACGATCAACATTATCGCTTGATATCGCTATTGTATCCACACCTAGGTTTTCAAATTCAGAAAGAAGTTCAACTAATTTTGTTAGGTAAGTTACACAAATTGGGCAGTGTAGTCCTCTAAAAAATACAAGCATTGTAAAATGCCTTGGAACCTGTTTACTAAGATCGAATTCTCCGTGCCGCAACGTCGGTAAAATTAACTCTGGAGCTTTTTGATTTGGATATAGCATTATATTGTTTTCCTTAATGAGGATTAAAAATAAAAACTAAGATTGCCTCTTCTAAATCGGTAAGTTAGCTAAGATCGATACCATTACTAAACTTAAGGTTAAGCATACTCTACAGACAAATAATATATTAAACAAATCAAAGAAATGCATATGAACAGTCCCAATGTGTGCACAGCATTTACCTATTTGATAAAAGCCTGACGAAATTAAAATTATGAAAACTTATTCAGCAAAAACGCCACCCCATCTGATTACACTAATTATTCTTACATCTACTTCTGTATTAGCTATGAATATGTTTTTACCATCTCTCACAAATATGGCCGCTGAGTTTTCTGTTTCATATAGTGTCATGAATATCTCGGTGGCCGGCTATCTGGCAATCACAGCCGTTTTACAAGTAATTTTGGGGCCACTTTCAGACAGATTTGGACGAAGACCAGTTTTATTAGGAAGTATTTTAATATTTTCGCTAGCTTCTTTATTTTGTGCTTTATCGTCTAATATTTGGATTTTCTTAAGTCTAAGGATACTCCAAGGAGCAATTATTTCTGGTATGGCACTCTCTCGGGCAATAGTTCGAGACATGATGGCTCCAAAAGATGCTGTTAGAGTGTTGGGGACAATAGCTATGGCAATGGCGGTTGCACCAATGCTTGGACCCATCTTAGGAGGGGTTTTTGATGAAATTTTTGGTTGGAGAGCTATATTTTGGTTTTACTTGGGCTTAGGACTATTTCTACTTTTACTTACTTGGACCGACTTGGGTGAAACCAATATAAATACCTCCGCGACATTTCGAAAACAATTCTCCACCTACCCTGACTTACTTCGCTCAGGGTTGTTTTGGGGTTACTCGATATGCCTATCATTTGGTATAGCATGTTTCTACGCTTTCCTATCGGGAGCCCCTTTAGTCGCTGATAAAGTACTTCATTTACCCCCTTCTCATCTAGGGTTTTATATGGGCTCAATAACTGGAGCATTCTTAGTCGGTAGCTTCATCTCAAACCGCCTAGCCAAGCACACGGCCTCAACCAAACTTGTTTTAGCTGGCCGTATGATATCAGTTTTTGGTCTATCTTTAGGGTTAATTATAGTGATGTTTGGAAACGTTTCCTCACTTTCCATTTTCGGTTCCACACTTTTTATAGGTCTTGGAAATGGAATGTCATTACCAAGCTGTTACGTGGGAGTCATGAATGTTCGTTCAGACTTAGCTGGCAGTGCTGCTGGTTTATCAGGTGCCATGGGTGTTGCAGCCGGTGCAATTTTAGCAACAATGATGGGTGCTATCTTAACAGAAAATAATGCCGCTTTTGGCTTTTTATCTTTCTTACTCGTCGCAAAAATCATTAGCCTTGCTGGGGCAATACTAGCACATAATTTAGAAAGAAAAATTAACTAGTAGAAAACTCAATTACCAAGTTTTATTAATAGCATCAGCAATGAAAACTTTTAATTGGCTTTTACTGATTGGTCTTGGATTTGTGGGCAAACAGATATCATTAAGAACCATCTCAACAAGTTTATCGATATCCTTATTTAAAACTCCTAACTCGCCTAAGCTGTGCGGGATCATAAATTCCTTATACAGGGCTTCGATCCAAGACATTAAGCCTTGAAAATCTTCACTATCAGCACCACATGCTCTAGCCAAATATTTCACTTTACCTTTAATTTCTGGATAATTGTATCGTAACACTGCCGGCAAAATTACTGCGTTAGTCAAACCATGTGGGGTATTATACAATCCACCGACCATGTGACTAATAGAGTGGACCAATCCTAACCCTTTAGTGAAAGAAACAGCAGCTAAGCATGATCCAACCATCATTGCTCCCCTTGCTTCAATATCATTTCCGTTATGGTAAGCAGTCTTTATAGTTGGGCATATTAGTTCTAATGCCTGAAGGGCTATACCATCACATATCGGGTGAAAAGTTGGAACTGAGTACGCTTCAATAGCATGAACAATTGCATCAATACCCGTCCAGGCAGTAAGATTTTTTGGCAACGTAAGGGCAAGTTCAGGGTCCAGAACAGCTGCTAATGGCCAATATTCTGGATGATAAAAAGCTTTTTTCTCATTACTCATTGTATGAGTAATCATAGCTCCTGGCTCCACTTCAGCACCTGTTCCAGTCGTAGTTGGAACACAAATAAGAGGAGCGAAACGGTCAAATTTCTTATTGGCCTGTACTTCATTAAGCATATCAAAATCCCAAAATCTATCAGGACTTCTATACGCTGATAATGCTATTGCTTTTCCGATATCTAAAGAGCTTCCACCACCGATAGCAATAATACCATCACAACCTTCACGAATGAAAATTTCACATCCAAGAAGACTTTCCTTATCAGTTGGGTTCGGTGAGAAATCTGAAAATAGAAAACACGTTAAGTCCTCACTCATCAACATTATTATTGCTGAGTTAACAAAGTTTAATTTTGCAGTTTCTGAATCTGAAACAATTAAAGGTCTTTTTATTCCCACTTTTTTTGCAATACTTGGAACTTTGTTTATACTGCCTGGCCCATAGTGTATCGGAATTGGGAAATTCCAAAGGGACTGCTCTAGCATATTACTTTTAATTTCTAACATTATCGAGATTTTTACCTAGTTTCATAATTTTTTTCTCATACGAAATAATAATGACTTTATAGAATAGTATTTTTTAAACATTTTTTACATGCAGTCTCGCTCAATTTTCTTATTAAACTTGCGGGATGCAAATAACTCTCCTTTGCTGAAGGCCTTTATAATACCACTTAAATAAAAATGTGTTTTGTCACAACTCGTATGAGTAGTCGTCTCAACTCGCGCGTCCCAATCATCCCTTTTATAGTGAGCTGTACAATTAAATTCCATTGCCGCAGAAAGAGGATCGTCCTGTTTAATTGAAAGTACTTTTTCTTTGGTAAACGAAATCTCGGTTCCAATATCATCAATTATATAACTCCCATCATCTCTTTTAACGACAAATTTAGTGCTTAGATCATCAAATTTATGAGTAAAAGTACGAGATTCGTTCCCAACCTTTTTAACGGTCATATTTAATGGTGTCGCATGTTCTGGAGGAAGAAACTTCGTATTATGGAAATTATCCTCATTGTGTAAAATAGGTAACCTAACTGTTGAACGAGATGGATCTATTGTAATTATTGTGGGAGTTGGTGATGGCCAAATTAAAGGCCAATAGGATGTTGAAACAGAAATTCGCAGCTGATGTCCTTTTGGAACAACCTGTGCTACGCCCTTTAATCTGACTGTCACTTCGTAAAACTTGTTTGGCGTTAAAGGATCTGGGTTTTCATCACTCTCTCTATGGGAAAGGTTAAGAACCCCATACGAAATTCGTTCAACAGCACCATTTGGATGTATGTTATTTAATCGAACTGCAATTAATGCTTGAGGAACGTCTGAAGATATATTCAGTCTAACCCTTCCCTCTCCCACTATACTAATCGCTTTTAGTAAAGGGTCACCATCAAATATAAGAGAGCCTGAGTCATCCTCTCGTTGATCAAGAGGTAACTCGGGTGCAACTTTCCCTAAACCGTATGCACACCATTCACCACCATAAATCCCTGTCGTTTGAGGGGAGGATACCGTCAATTGTGTGTTAATCGTAGTTTCGTTTTGTATAGATGACAGTCTATTACCATTGAAAAAATATGTGTCTTCCTTGATACTTTTAGACGGCCAAGATGGAACACCTAACCAACGCCCTTCCCGCGCATCAAAGTGAGGCGCGGGCCTTTTGGAATCTTGTAAAAACAATCGCATATCAGGATCTTTGTCTACCCCAGTATCTATATCTTTTAACCAGTGATCCCACCATCGTTTACATTCTTGTAAGAAACCAATCGCTGGCCCTGGAACTCCTTGATTTGGGTATTTGTGCCCCCATGGACCAATTATTCCTTTCGATGGTATATTCAAGTTTTCATTAAGCTTGAAAACTGCAGTTGGATAACCATCAGCCCACCCACTTACTGCTAAAACTGGACACTGAATTAAATCATAATCTTCTTGAACTGAGCCATGCTTCCAAAATGCATCTCTGCGTTGATGCTCNANCCANAGNGCCGGATATANNTCTAATCCNTCAATACGCGTCTTCCACATCTGCTTCCATTTTTTGTCCCCCACCATCTTGGGATCTGGTGGAAGAGCNCCGAAAGTAAAAAAAGCACTCCCCCAATCCATGTTATCGTTTAAAAGACATCCTCCCATAAAATGCACATCTTCATTGTAACGATCAACCGTAGAGCATAAACTAATAACCGCTTTTAGAGCAGGTGGTCTTCTTGCAGCAATCTGTAACCCATTAAAGCCACCCCAGGAAATTCCAATCATTCCGACCGACCCACTACACCAACCCTGGGAAGCCAACCATGTGATCGCCTCAATACCATCATCTTGTTCTCGCTTTACATATTCATCTTCCACAAGGCCATCTGAGTCACCAGTTCCACTAATATCTAAACGGACAAAAGCATATCCATTAGCTGCAAACCAGTACATATTTATTTCATCCCGAGCCCTCGTCCCATCCCGACGGCGGTAAGGTAAATACTCTAAAATTACCGGCACTGGATCTTCACTCGCATTTTTTGGTAATACTATTCTCGCAGCAAGTTTTCGTCCATCGGAAAGCGGAACCCATACCAACTCCCTATCATCAACAGAACTTTTATAATTTTGAGTTATTGGTTCAGCGCTCATTATCGTTTTCTCCAAACTAAGCTTAGGCAGTAATACCTGATTTAATTATGGTTTCGAGGAAAGTCTTGAGACCAAGTTTCACTATGTACAAGTTCCTCACCCTGTCGCGCCTCCAAACTAGCTTCGACATGAAAATGAGTTGAGGTAGAGGTGATGATTGTTCGAGTTTTAGATGAAACTTCCCAAGCGTCACGTTCAAAAAGTTCACACCAGGTTATGTCTAGTTTGGCTGATAATGGGTCATCAGGGTGAATAGACATGTACTCATCATGTGTAGATGAAACAGTCCATCCCTTATGGAGATTATATACAACTTTCCCTTCATCAAACCACTGATGCTGAGTTACTACTCCAGATAGCATATCTCTGTTGATATCCCACTTATATTCCGAGGGTCTAAGCACTGTTTTATCTAATGGCTGTGCACACTCTGGATCAGAAAAAGGTACTAATTGTGTATCACTTTCTCGAATAGGGCGAGTTGGTAAAATAATTTTACTAGCGTGCTTTGAAATGGTTATGGTGGCTCTCTCAGGTGACGGCCACGCGATTGGCCAATATATACTCGAGATTGCTACGCGAATTCGGTTGCCAACACCAAAACTATGCCCAGCCTCATTTAATTGAACTTTAACAGAGTAGGTTTTCTTAGGCTCCAAAAGCTCAGGTGTTTCACTGCTGTTCCGATGCGTTAAATTTAGCAAACCGTAACTTACTCTAGTCACACTCCCATCTGATAAAACCTCTGATAGGCACACTGCTATCATTGCAACTGATTTATCACTAGATAGGTCCAACATTATCACGGGAGCACCCAGAATATCCAAAGGCTCTTTTAAAGTGTCAGTATCAAAAACTATCGAACCTGCCTCTTCAGGTCGCTGATCTCCAGGACCATCTGGATCTAATCCATGTGGACACCACTGCCCTGCCATTAGGCCAACGGTCATTGGCGAATTTATAGAAAAATCGTCAGCCTCTTTATGAACCACTGACGGGCTAAGGGATGGTTGTCCTGAACTAAATTTCAAAGTCAGATCTTTTGTGTTTGCTGACGGCCAGTTTGCTTCCGATACCCACTTACCAGGCCTTTCTTTATAATATGTCTTTGGTGCTATAGGATCTTGTATCCAACATCTTAAAGGTTCTTCCTCCATAATCCCAGTATCTATATCTTTCAGCCAATAATCCCACCATCTCAGGCATTCCTGAAGAAAACCAATTGCGGGCCCTGGCTCTGCAAAATGTGGATATTTATGTGCCCAAGGACCTATTAAACCCTTACAGGGAGATTTCAAATTTGAAAGCAACCTAAAGACAGAGTTCGAATATCCATCCGCCCATCCACCCACGGCGTACACAGCAGCTTGAATCTTATCGTAATCTTCACAAACAGAACCATGTTTATAAAACTCATCACGTGTTTGATGTTCCATCCAGTCTTTCAACCATAAACCACTTCCTTTCAAACGACCAACCCACAAATCATGCCACTTATTTCCAACTATATTTGGATCTGGAGGAGTTGTATTGAGTGAGAACATATAGCTATTCCATGCAGCATTATCGTTTAACAAACATCCACCCATATGATGGATATCATCTGCATACCGGTCATCAGTAGAACATATTGAAACTATGGCTTTCAAGGCTTCAGGTTGCCTCGCAGCAATTTGTAATCCGTTAAAACCACCCCATGATATTCCAATCATTCCAACATTACCTGAGCACCATTTTTGTTGAGTAATCCAGTTAATTATTTCAATACCATCATCTTGCTCTTGCTTTAAATACTCACCTAACAGAACCCCTTCTGAGTCGCCTGAACCACGCATGTCGACTCTGACTGAAGCATATCCATGCCCAGCGAAGTAGGGGTGAGTTGTTGCATCTCTATCAGCTGTCCCATCTTGTCTCCTATAGGGTAAATATTCGAGAATTGCTGGGACAGGCTTATCAGATGCATCGGTGGGCAACCATATCCTAGCAGCCAATCGAACCCCATCAGAAAGTTCAATAAAAATTGGATCTAAAACTTCAATTTTGTTTGGGAAATTTTCAATAATTTTCATTTCGTATTCCTTAAAGTTTGAATAGTTTTCTTTTTATAGGTGAGGAAGTAGATTACACATTAGAGATATCTCAAATTAATAAAAGATATATTATCTAAATTATATATAAAATATATATTTTTATGTTGACTTCTAGATCACAATAACCAAAATCTTATTATAATTTAATAAATTTGAGGGGATAAAATGAATAAAATTTTACAAACACGACGTCAATTACTGCAGACAATAGCTTTTACAGGCATTGCTGGAGTTGCAATCGGAAAATTCCCAGGAATAGCATATGCAGCTGATGGGGCTACATTAAAAATCCAGTTTGAGCGTGAATTAGATAGCTTAGACCCAGGGTATTTTGTAGGAGGAAGTCCACCTTGTGACGTAAATTGGGCTCTAATGCCTGCACTAGTCCATTACGGTAGAGATGGTGGATGGATACCAAGTCCTCACGTAGAGAGTATAGTTGCTCGTGATGCAACACATATCGACTTCACTCTTCGAAAAGGTATGATGTGGACTAATGGCTTTGGCGAAGTAACCACTGAAGACGTTGCTTACAGCTATGATAGAGAAGCCGTAAGTGAATGGAAAGGTGACTATGTAGCATATGATCATGTCGAAATTAAAGATAAATACAGTGGAACAATAGTTCTCAATCAACCATTTGCTCCCTTCATGAACACCACACTTGCATCTGGAACTGGAATTATAATTTGTAAAAAAGCTGTCGAAGCTGCAGGAGGGAAGTTTACAACCGAACAACCTGCGTCTTGTGGTCCATATTTAATATCAGAGCATAGACCGGGGCAAGTATTGAAACTTCGATCTAATCCTGAATGGAACGGAGCAAAACCCGCTTACGAAAATATTGATTGCCTTTTTGTAACCGAGTCCTCAGCGGCCGCTCTTGCTTATGAGGCTGGAGAACTTGATATTGCGAAAGTAAGTGCAGACACTTATGCTAGATATCTCAAAGACATTCCTGCAAAATCCAGCTTAACAGTTGCCGGAGCACTCCAGTACATGTGGATGGGGATGAATACTGACCATCCAAAACTCAAGGACATAAGAGTAAGGCAAGCCATTCAGCATGCTGTCGATGCCAGCGCTGTGGTACAAGGAGCGTACTCAGGAACAGCAGAACAATCATACGGTGTTGTTTGTCCTGGCTTAACTGGCAGGAGAGATAAAGCCGGTTATTCATACGATCCAACTAAAGCAAAAGCTCTACTTGGAGAAGCAGGGGTGTCTGGATTAAAATTGACACTGCGAACTCTAAATAACCAAGAGCGAATGCTGACAGCACAAATAATTCAAGCCAATTTGGCAGCTATAGGAATAACTGTTGAAATAATTCCTTTAGATGGCGGACCGTTTTGGGATATGGGTCAAGAAAAGAAAGGGGACACCTGGAAAGAACTTGAGCTTTGGATTATGCGTTATAGCTCAGGTCCTGACCCATACGAGCCATTTCAGTGGTTTGTTCGCGGTCAAGTTGGGATATGGAACTGGGAACGTTGGTCATCTGATGAATTCGAAGACTTGTTTGCAAAAGGTGTAGCCGAAACAGATACTGGAAAACGGGAAGCAATTTACACACGGATGCAAGAAATTATGGATGAAACGGGTGCATATGTTTACCTAACTCACGAACCAGAGGTTTTCATACATAAATCCTCTCTTAGTCCTCATTTCTCTCCAACAGCAGAAATGATTGTAGGCGCGTTTAAAGAAGCATAAGGAAACTCTTACGGCTGGGGTCTTGGCTCTAGCCGTAAATTCTTATAAAACTTTTATTATATATGTGGTCTTACCTATTAAAACGAATATTACTGTCCGTGTTAATCGTGTTTCTAGCGATATTAGCGCTATTCATAACACTTCATTCAATTCCTGGAGATCCAATTAGTATCGCTCTCGGGCCACGCGCAACACCTGAAATACAAGCCGAGTACGCGGCAAGAATGCATCTCGATAAACCTCTATATCATCAATTTGTTATTTTTATTGGAAATGTAATCAAAGGTGATCTTGGCAATGACCTCTTTTCCAATAGAAGTGTTCTATTGATTTTATCAGAGCAGCTACCCTATACTATTGTGCTCGCTATCACAGCGATTGGTTGGTCTGCGTTGATAGGTATTCCTTTGGGATGTTTATCTGCTGTAAAACCAAACTCATTACTAGATAAAATTACAGGAATAGTATCGGTTGGAACTATAGCAATTCCTTCATTTTTGGTTTCCATATGGGCTATTTTAATATTTTCTGTTGGATTAAAGTGGTTGCCTGTTATTGGGGCTGGAGAGCCAGGTGATTTTGGCGATCAAATATTTCACTTAATTCTACCAGCATTTGCAGTAGGTCTTGGGTGGGTAGGTTATTTAGCACGTATGGTAAGAGCTTCAATGCTCGAAGTAATGAGCGAAAACTATATACGGTCGGCGAATGCTTTTGGCTTAAAAAGTAGAACCATAATATTTAGATATGCGCTTAAAGTAGCTATTTTACCGACTATCACTCTAATTGGTGTTGGCTTTGGAGCGTTATTATCTGGAACAGTATTTGCAGAAATTATTTTTTCCAGACCAGGTATTGGGAAAATTATCTACAATATGGTGCTTGCCCGGAACTTCCCGGTAATCCAAGGTGCCGTATTAATTACAATTGGCATGTATGTCATTGTCACCTTGATTGCTGACCTTATTGTTTCATGGTTAGACCCTCGCGTGAGAGATACACTGTGAGCATTTCATGAAAATCCAAAAAAAGAAAACAAAGCCATCTCTTCCAGATATTATTTTACCTGAAAAATTGGTACTTTTTTTACGGAATCCAATGGGCGTACTAGGTTTAACATTAGTTCTTCTTATTATCATAAGTGCTGTTTTTGCCCCTTTATTTGCAACACATAATCCCTTTACAATGGACATAGCAAACCGATTGGCTGGCCCATCTTTCGATAATTTCCTAGGTACAGACCAGTTAGGTCGGGATACCTATACAAGAGTGTTATATGGTGGACGTGTTGCCTTACAGGTTGCTGCAATAGGGGTCTCCGTATCACTAGTAGTTGGTTTAACACTTGGCATGATCGCTGGATATGGCCCTTTATGGTTGGATAATATGCTCCTGTTACTTTTTGATGCAATTCGTTCGTTTCCAACAATTGTGCTTGCTCTTGCCGCTGTAGCACTACTTGGGCCAAGCCTAAGTCTCGTTATGACTATCGTAATTATTACATCTATTCCAGGTTACGCCAGGTTAGCAAGGACGAGCACTCTTTCAATTAAAAATACAGAATTTATCCTCGCGGAACAATCACTAGGGGCCAGTATGAAAAGGGTTCTTGCAATACATATCATGCCTAATGTAATAGGCCCCCTACTCATTTTAGCTGCAATGGATGTCCCAGTAGTCGTAACCATAGAGGCAGGGTTAAGTTTCCTTGGCCTTGGCGTGCAACCTCCAACTGCAAGCTGGGGAACAATTTTAAACGAAGGCTATCTAATTATTAGAACAACACCCTGGATTGTAATAGCCGGTGGTATTCCTTTAATACTAACAACTTTGGGTTTTACATTCTTAGGTGAATCTCTCCGAGACGTTTTTGACCCAAGGTTACGGAAAGGAAAATAAAAGGTGACAAAGCTTCTTGATGTCAAAAACCTTAATGTTGATTTTCGTACCCCACTTGGTCGAGTTCATGCTCTAAGAGATATAAACTTTTCGATAACAAAAGGAAAAATCGTTGGTATCGTTGGTGAGAGCGGCTCAGGAAAAAGTACAGTAATATGGACGATAACACAGCTGTTAGCCCAAAATGCTATCATAAAATCTGGTACGGCAAACTTTAATGGTATGGATCTACTAAAAGCAGATAAAGATACAATAAGAGGTATTCGAGGTGAAAAAATCTCTATGGTTTTCCAGGACCCTATGACCTCCCAAGCTCCTGTACTCACCTACGGAGAGCAAATGAACGATATAATGTATCGAAAAAATAAGCTTTCAAGACAAGAGAAACGGGAAAAAGCAATCGCTATGATGCGTCGTGTTGGCATTCCAGATCCGGAAAGCAGAATAGATCAGTACCCTCATCAATTCAGTGGGGGTATGCGTCAGCGTGCTGGTATAGCAATGTCAATGTTAGTCGAGCCATCTCTACTCATCGCAGATGAGCCTACCACGGCACTTGATGTAACAATGGAAGCACAAATAATTCATTTAATTAGGGAACTACAAAAAGAAACAGACACCACTATTATGGTGGTATCCCATAATCTAGGGTTGATAGCAGAGCTTTGTGATGAAGTTATTATTATGTACGCTGGAGAAATTTTAGAGAGCGGAAAAATTCAGGAAATTTATAGCAATCCGAGCCACCCATACACTCAAGCTCTTCTCGCATGTGACCCTGCCAGAGAAAATAAAAAGACTCGCACTTTATCAGTTATCCCTGGAGATATTCCAGATTTGCACGTCAAACCAAAAGGGTGCGTATTTGTTTCAAGATGTGAATTAGCAGTACAAAACTGTCACATAGAACGACCCAAAAACCATCAAATATCAAGCTCAAACCATTTCGCTAAATGCCACCTTTTAGATCCAAAAAGTACACAAGCCCAAACTCCAACCAACCCTAAAAAGGTTACTAAAACAAAAGTAAACTCAGAACGTTTTTCTCATAAAGATGAGGTACATCTTTTAAACGTTAAGAATATTCAAGTTCGATTCCCTATTATGACCAAATTGAAAGCAAAACTAAAAGGCATTAACAAACCTTATGTTGATGCAGTTTTTAATGCTTCCTTAACATTAGAACGCGGAGAAACTTTAGGTTTGGTTGGAGAAAGCGGATCAGGAAAGACTACCCTAGGTCGAGCCATACTCGGTCTTGTTAGAGCTAAATCTGGCTCTGTTGAATACAATGGTCTTGATTTGTGTCAACTTACATCCAGAGAATTCAAACCAGTTAGGCGGAACATGTCAATGATGTTTCAAGATCCTATTGGTTCACTAAGCCCAAGACAAACAGTTCGGTCTTTGATGATAGAACCGTTTAAAATCCATGGAATAGATAAAAATTTTGATGAGGAGGCCAAAAAACTTTGCGATACCGTCCGTTTGCCAGAAAATTTTTTATCACGCTATCCACATGAACTGTCCGGAGGTCAAGCTCGCCGAGTAGGCGTGGCTAGGGCATTGGCTCTAAATCCTGAGTTCATTATTGCCGACGAGCCAACAGCTGGCCTTGATGTTTCTGTTCAAGGTGAAATTCTAAACCTAATGAATGACCTGCAGGATGAACATGGAATTGCTTACCTTGTTATAAGCCATAACCTACCAGTAGTTCGGCACATAAGTGATAAACTCGCTATAATGTATTTAGGACGTTTAATAGAAACTGGGGATTCAGCCAAGATTTTTGATAAACCTGCTCACCCTTACACAGAAGCTTTAGTTAATGGAATACCTCAACCTGATCCCAAAAAACGAAGGAAATTACTGTCTATTGAAGGTGAGATTCCTAGCCTGACTAATAGACCACCCGGTTGCGAGTTTCATACGAGATGCAAGTATGTACAAAAAAAATGTAAGTTTGATCCTCCATCTATAAAAACCTTATCTGATGGTAGAGAAGTCCTTTGCCACTTTCCTTTAGAGATCTAGAGTTTTATTAAAATCTATCTTAGTTTGTCTTACAACGTTTAACTCCAACCATAGTTAAAACTAATACTAATCCGTTCTTCATCAGACATATTCATGGGAACCTCATGACGTAACCAGCTTTCCCACAACAAAACCTCTCCAACGGAAGGTTTTATATAAACAAAATTAGATAATTCAGACCTAACATTTTTTTTTCGTCCAGGTGCTGCCATCATCATGGGGAGTCTTGGGTCCTCAAACTTTATTGCA
>JGI20158J14315_10002141_pt1 | contig 13984 bp, 11 predicted proteins | sample COG_08_FD_14315 | JGI IMG/M metagenome (IMG submission 14315)
CTGTTAATGGTGACGAAGGTGAACCTGGAACATTTAAAGATCGTTATTTTCTCGAACGAGAACCTCATTTCTTCTTAGAAGGTATGTTGATTGCTGCTTGGGCGGTAGATGCTGAAAAATGTTTCATTTACATGCGTGACGAGTACCCAGCAATTCTTGCTATTTTAGCAAAAGAAATAACTGCACTCGAGGATGCAGGAATAGTCGAAAGTGGATTTATTGATTTGCGTCGTGGAGCAGGTGCATACATTTGTGGTGAAGAGAGTGCGATGATTGAAAGTATTGAAGGTAAAAAAGGTTTACCTCGTCATCGACCACCATTTGTAGCCAGTGTTGGGATATTCAACAAACCAACTTTAGTTCATAATGTTGAAACGCTTCACTGGATCGCAAAAATAGCTCGTGATGGATCTGATGTATTTGGTGCACATGGTGCACATGGCCGAAAAGGTTTAAGGAGTTATTCTGTTTCTGGTCGAGTACGAAACCCTGGAGTAAAATTAGCTCCTGCAGGAACAACAGTTCGTGAATTAATTGAAGATTATTCTGGGGGAATGCTTGATGGGCATTCCTTTAAAGCTTACCAACCTGGTGGACCATCTTCTGGCTTATTACCTGCTTCAATGGGAGATATTCCTTTAGATTTTGATACGCTACAAGAATATGGAACATTTATTGGCTCTGCTGCAGTCGTAGTATTATCAAACCATGATAGTGCTAAGGAAGCTGCTCTGAACATGTTAAAATTCTTTGAAGATGAAAGTTGTGGTCAGTGTACTCCTTGTCGTGTTGGATGTGAAAAAGCAGTCAAGCTAATGAGTGAAGATAAATGGGATCAAAATTTGCTAGAAGAACTCTCTGAAGCGATGGTTGATGCATCCATTTGTGGATTAGGACAAGCAGCACCAAATCCTATCAGAATGGTAATCAAACACTTTAATGACGAAGTTTAAGAGCCTCATTTATACCTCATATTATTTAAAATTATTATTTGATCTTATTTTATGAGAATGAGCTTTATTGAAGTCTTTTACTTTATGTAAGATAAGGTTACACAGATTTAAATTATTAGGCTTAACGATGTCTTTTTTTAAAAAACTTAAATCAAAACTTTTTAGATCCTCTTCAAGAATTGAGGAAGGTATTGATGCCATTGTTGAAAATGAAGACAGTGAAGCTGAAAATAATTTACCAGATGATGAAGATAAGACTGGACAAAAGTCAGAAACTGAAGTTTTTCCAGAGCCAGAGCCAGAGCCAGAGCCAGAGCCAGAGCCAGAGCCAGAGCCAGAGCCAGAGCCAGAGCCAGAGCCAGAGCCAGAGCCAGAGCCAGACAACACCCAAGTTTCTAAAGAAGAGAGTTCGACTAAAAAAAGTTTTTTTGGAAGGGTTTTCAAGCGTAAAGACGAAACTAAAAAAGTTGAAAAAAAGCGTTTGTTTGATGACAATATGCTTGAAAGTCTTGAAGAACTTTTAATCAGTGCTGATATGGGCGTTGACACATCACTTCGTGTTTCTGCCAATATGGCAGAAGGTAATTTAGGCAAAAGAATATCGGTTAATGAAGTGAAAACTCTTTTAGGAGATGAAGTAGCGCGTATTTTAGAGCCAGTTGCAAAACCAATGCCTCTCTATTCTCAGAAACCCCAAGTCGTATTAGTTGTAGGAGTTAATGGTTCAGGTAAAACTACAACTATAGGTAAACTTGCATCTCAATTTCGAGCAGCAGGAAAATCTGTAGTTATAGCAGCAGGTGATACTTTCCGTGCAGCTGCTGTGGAGCAACTCCAAGTTTGGGGTGAAAGAGCCGGGGTGCCAGTTTTAACTGCTCCAGAAGGTTCTGATCCAGCCTCATTAGCCTTTGATGCAATGACTAAATGTAAAAAAGACTCAGTAGATTTGCTGATGATTGATACAGCAGGACGATTGCAAAATCGAAAAGATTTAATGGAAGAGCTAGATAAAATTGTAAGGGTTATACAAAAAAATGATCCAACTGCTCCACATAACACTCTATTGGTACTTGATGCTACTACTGGTCAGAATGCCATAAAACAGGTTGAAGTTTTTCAAGAGGTTTCAAATGTTACAGGCTTGGTAATGACTAAACTTGATGGAACAGCCAAAGGTGGAGTATTAGTTGCTCTTGCTGATAAGTTTGGACTCCCTATTCATGCAATAGGGGTGGGTGAACAAATTGATGATTTACAAGCTTTTGATCCAAAAGATTTTGCAAAAGCATTAACTGGAAGCGATGCTTGAGTAATTACATAACTGAGATTGCTGGAACACCAACTGGCAGCCAACTCGCAATGTTTTTAGCGCTAAGTGCAGCAATTCTTCATGCAGTTTTTGGAGCTCTCCAAAAAGGGCGTTATGACCCGTGGCTTTCAAGGGGTGTTATTGATTTAAGTTATGGAATTATTGCTGCGCCGTTTGCATTGTTTCTTATGCCATGGCCAGAACCTCACATGTGGTTCATTTTTGCTGGAATGGTTTTAATTCATGTGGTCTATAAACTATCGCAAGCAATGGCTTATAGCTTTGGTGCTTATACTGTTGTTTATCCTGTAGTTCGTGGAATTGGGCCGTTAATTACTGTGGTTGTAGCTGGCATTGTTTTTGGAGAAAGCTTCACATTAAAACAATGGGTCGGTGTATTGCTTTTATCGTGTGCAATTTTGAGCCTTGCATTAGTAAATTTGTATGGATCAGAAAAATTTCAACGTAAAGAATTATATTTTGCGTTGTCTTGGGCAGTTTTAGCAGGAATAATGGTTGCTGCATATACAACTTATGATGCATATGGCATTAGGTTAACTGCTGACCCTTTTACATTTCTTGCATGGTTCTTCTTTTTGGATGGCATTTTGGTGTTTCCTTGGATTGCATTAGCGAGGTGGCAAAAAATGGAAATAACCCCTCAAATTTTACCTTTAATATTACGTGGAATAATTGGTGGTTTTATAGCAATTTTTAGTTTTGGCTCGATAATGATTGCAACTCGTTTAGATAGTGTGGGCGAGGCAGCCGTAATTAGAGAAACGTCAACCGTATTTGCAGCTATTATAGGTTGGATTTTTCTTAAAGAGACTGTAGGACCTTCTCGAGCTGTGTTAATGGGTCTAATAGCGCTAGGCGCAGTGATTGTAGAATTTGGAGGGTAAAAGATGAGTAATAAGAATATACAACCTTGGGTGAAAACTGCTTTAGAAATGGGCCCAGTTATTTTATTTTTTGTTTTTTACTCAAAGTTTAAAAATAACGAATATATTTTCTTGGGTGAAACATATGAAGGGTTTATTCTAGCTACAGCTCTCTTCATTCCAGTTTTATTAGTGGCGACTGGAATTTTATATTTCTTTGACCGGAAAATTATCTAAAATGCAGGTTTTTACTGCAGTTTTAGTGGTTGTTTTTGGAGGTTTAGGAATTTGGTTTAATGATGAGAAGTTTTTCAAGATGAAACCAACAATTATATATTTATTATTTGGAGGTATTTTGGGCTTTGGGTTATTCAAAGGGCAGTCTTATTTACAGATAGTAATGGATGGGGCTTTACCGATGTCTAACGATGGTTGGATGATATTAACTAAAAGATTTATGTTATTCTTTTTCGGTTTGGCTATTGCAAATGAGGTGATTTGGAGAAGCTTATCAACGGATATTTGGGTTAATTTTAAAACCTTCGGACTACCTTTAGCCATGTTTGTATTTTTCATCACACAAGCAAAAGTAATATCCAAATATTCAAATGATAATAATTAAAATATTTTTTTGAAAGCAAATGATTTTGTTGACGTTCAGATGCTCTAAGAGTACTGACAAATTGTGGCGATTTGTAACCGGATTGTGGGCCACTTTAAATATGCCACTAAAAAGTTGAAATAATTCATTCCAACTTCGGCTAAATTTTATGGGATTAATCCCCAGGATAATATGATGGAAAATTGGAAAACACGAACTAAATTAGTACATTCAGGCATAAAGCGTAGTCAGTTTGGGGAGCTATCAGAGGCACTTTTTTTGACTCAAGGATTTGCTTACGACACGGCAGAGCAAGCTGAGGCTAGATTCATTCAAAATTCTCCCGATGAATACATTTATGGTAGATATGGAAATCCAACAATTAGAATGTTTGAAGAAAGAATGATTGCGATTGAGGGTGCTGAAGATGCATTTGCAACTGCTACTGGAATGGCTGCTGTATCAGGTGCCTTATTCTGTTTGTTAGAGCAAGGTGATCACATAATTTCTTCGAAAGCATTATTTGGATCATGTATGTTTGTTGTTGACAATATACTTCGCAGGTGGGGCATTGAAGTAACTTTGGTTGATGGTACTGACTTAAATCAATGGCGTGATGCAATGCAGCCAAATACAAAAGTTTGTTTTCTTGAATCTATTTCAAATCCTACATTAGAAGTATGTGATATAGCAGGTGTATCTAAAATTGCTCATTCAGGTGGAGCTAAACTTGTAGTCGATAATGTCTTTGCGACGCCATTATTTCAACAAACATTAAAATTAGGTGCTGATGTAGTAATATACTCAGCAACTAAACATATCGATGGGCAGGGGCGTTGTCTTGGTGGCATAGTTCTTGGAACAGAAGAATATATTCAAGATGTATTCATTCCATTTAATAAGCATACTGGAACAGCAATGAGCCCCTTTAACGCTTGGGTGATGTTGAAAGGCCTAGAGACCATATCATTAAGATGTGAAGAGCAGGCTAATAATGCTCAAAAGATTGTTAATGCATTAAAAGACAATAAAAATATTAATAGGATATTATACCCTACAGATGTATCTCATCCTCAATATGAATTGGCAGCCTCTCAAATGACAAAGGGTGGAACAGTTGTTTCATTTGAATTAATGGGCGGTAAAAGTGCAGCTTTTAGATTTATGAACGCTTTAGAAATTATTACTATTTCTAATAATCTAGGTGATGCAAAGAGTTTAGCCACTCACCCAGTTACAACAACGCATAAAAATATGGCGATTGAAGCAAGAGCCGCTGCTGGCATTACAGATGGATTTGTTAGGCTTTCAGTGGGAATAGAAGACCCCGAAGATCTTATTTTAGATTTGCTACAAGCACTTGAAAAAGTTTAATAATGTTAGCATTTTATAAAGAATATACTTAATGTCTTTTCTATTGTAAAAATTGCCGGTTAATTCGTAACCGCTCTGGTAATCTTAATGTTAAATGTTTAAAAATAATTAAAACGGTTAAACCAAGGAGTAAGTGATGAATATTCACGATCCAGCTATTGAGACCCAAGAAGACGTTATAAGGCCTTCCCAAGCCGAAGCTGAAGCTGCTGTTCAAACTTTATTAAGGTGGGCGGGAGATAATCCTTTAAGAGAAGGTTTGCAGGACACCCCAGGCCGTGTTGTCAAAGCATATAGCCAATGGTTTAGGGGTTACAGAGAAGACCCTCAAGCTATGCTTCAACGTACTTTTGAAGAGGTTGAAGGATATAATGAAATGGTTTTATTGAAAGATATTCGCTTTGAAAGTTATTGTGAGCATCATATGGCTCCAATTATTGGCACTGCTCATGTTGCATATGTTCCTACTGATAGAGTTGTGGGTATTTCAAAGTTAGCCAGAGTCGTTGATGCTTTTGCTAAAAGACTGCAGGTTCAAGAAAAAATGACTGCACAAATTGCAAATACAATCGATGAAGTTCTTCGACCAAGAGGAGTTGCAGTTGTCTTAGAAGGAGAGCATCACTGCATGTCAACAAGGGGTGTTAATAAACATGGAGTATCTATGGTAACATCCGCAATGCGTGGAGATTTTCAAAAAGATCGTGAATTAAGGCGAGACTTTATGGGTATAATTGGAAATCCACGCTCATCTATTTAATCAAATACTAATTATTACAATTTGGAATTTACAGAGATTTCTTGACACTTTGGTAGGCATTCGCCAAATCTGCAATTATGTTTGATCTACGACCGGCAGGTTATGTTATTGGTTTATTATTAATGGTTCTTGGTTTGACTATGGTCATTCCTATGGGTTTAGATTGGCTTGATGGATCAATAAACTGGATTTCTTTCGCCTTGTCATCATTTATTACTGTTCTCATAGGATCAGTTGTATGCTTATCTTGTCAAAATAAAATAAAAGTAAATCTAAATATCCAACAAACCTTTTTCTTAACAACAAGTGTTTGGTTGGTACTCCCCATCTTTGGTGCTTTGCCTTTTATTCTAGGTGAACCAAATGCAAGATTCACGGATGCTTTTTTTGAAGCAATGTCAGGCTTTACTACTACAGGGTCTACTATATTAGATTCATTGGATAAATTGCCTAGAGGGTTGCTTTTATGGCGTGGATTGATGCAATGGTTTGGAGGGATAGGAGTTGTTGTAGTTGCAATGGTTTTCTTGCCTGTTTTACGTGTTGGAGGAATGCAAATATTCCGTACAGAAGGGTTTGATACTTTTGGAAAAATACTACCTCGTGCGGCAGAAATTTCACGTTCAATATCATCAATTTATTTAACATTAACTATTTTGTGTTTGGTAGCGTACTCAATTGCAGGAATGTCTTTTTTTGATGCATTGGTCCACTCAATGACAACTATAGCCACAGGTGGTTTTGCAAATTATGATAGCTCATTTGGTGGAATGGGTGCGGCGGTTGAATATGTTGCAGTAATATTTATGATTTTAGCAGCATTACCTTTTGTCCGATATGTTCAATTGATTGGTGGGTCACTTAGATCTTTCGTATCTGACTCACAGGTAAAGACTTTTTTGATCACTGCAGGGGCTGTAATATTTATTTTAATAATATGGCAAATAAATTTTGTAACAAATTCTTATGAACTTGCGTTGCGTAAAGCAGCTTTTAATGGTGTATCTATTCTTACCGGGACTGGGTTTGCGAGTGATAATTATTTATCATGGGGTAGTTTTCCCATTACATTCTTTTTCTTAATAGGTTTGATAGGAGGATGTGCGGGATCAACAACTTGCTCAATTAAAATATTCAGATTTCAATTATTATTTGCATCAGTTAGCGCTCAAATAAAGCGAATACATAGCCCGAATGGAATATTTCAACCAAGATATAATAAGAAACCTGTCGCCGAAGATATTATTAGCTCTGTTATGGCATTTTTTGTATTATTTATGGTCACACTTGCAGTCTTGTCTGTTGCCTTGGGGATGACTGGGTTAGATGCTGTGACTTCAATTTCTGGAGCTGCTGCTGCATTAGCTAATATTGGTCCAGGTTTAGGACCAGAGATTGGGCCGGATGGGAACTATTCAGGGTTGAATGATATTGCAAAATGGCTATTGGCTGCAGGTATGCTAATCGGGCGGTTAGAATTAATGGCAGTTTATGTTTTATTAACTGCAACCTTTTGGAGGGGTTAATATTGAGTACAGGTGATTTAGATCCCAATGATTGGAATTCATTTAGAGCTGAGGCTCACAAAATGTTGGATAAAAGCATAGATAAGATGGAAAATGTTAATACCGGTAGAGTGTGGTCACCGGTTCCACAAACACTTCGAAATAAATTTGAAGAAAACCTGCCACTTGCGGGATCATCTGCAAATAATATCATAAGTGAAATTTTACCATATGGCGTGGGAAATACACATCCTAGGTTTTTTGGTTGGGTTCATGGTGCTGGGACACCATCAGGAGTTATCGCTGATATTGCGTCTGCGTCTATGAATGTAAACGCCGGTGGTCGTGATCACATAGCTCCTGTTATTGAGAAGCAAGTTTTAAGTTGGTGCCTCGAAATTATGGGAATGCCAAAAGGTGGTTCTGGACTTATTGTTTCAGGGACTTCAGTTGCGACAATAATAGCAATGAAAGTAGCGCGTGATCAAAAAATTAAAGGTTCTAGAAAGAAGGGTATATCTCAAACTCAGCTTGTCGGATATACCTCAGAACAATCTCACTCATGTATTAAGCAAGCTTTTGATATACTAGGTCTAGGAACTGAAGCTTTAAGAGTTGTAAAGTGTAATAAAAATTTTGAAATTGATTTAGAATCTTTAAAGAAATTAATAGCTCAAGATAAATTAAATGGATTAATACCATTTTGTGTTGTTGGAACTGCTGGTGCAGTGAATATGGGTGCAATTGATGATCTCGAAGGCATTGCCTCTATAGCAAAATCTGAAGATTTATGGTTCCATGTAGATGGTGCTTTTGGTGCTGCTGCTTTACTAGGAAAATTAGCGTACGAGCGTTTATCAGGAATATCTCTTGCAGACAGTCTAGCATTTGATTTTCATAAATGGTTTCAAGTTAATTATGAAGCTGGATGTGTGCTTTTTAAAGATGAGGCATCCCATCGAGCTTCTTTTTCTGATAGGGCTGAGTATTTACGCGGTTCAGAGCGAGGTCTTGCTGGTGGAGATTTTTGGGCGGTAGATTATGGCCCAGAATTATCAAGAGGATTCAGGTCTTTAAAGGTCTGGGCTCACTTAAAAGAACATGGCGTTGAAGCATTAGGGAACTCAATTGATCGAAATATTAAACTTGCAAAATATCTCGAAAAAAGAATTCATAATGAAGATTGTTTAATATCAATGGCGCCTACACCTCTAAATATTAATTGTTTTAGATTTATTCCAAATCTTAATTTGGCCACCGAAAAGTTAGACAAAGTAAATGAGGAGATAGTTATACTTCTTCAAGAAAGAGGCATAGCAGTTCCTTCAACTACTAGAATAAATAATCAAATTGCAATTAGGGTGAATATAACCAATCACAGAACACAAGAAAGTGATTTAGATATACTAGTAGATGCTATTTTAGAAATTGGTCATGAATTAACAAAAAAATAAATTTTTAATTTTTACATTCCTAATGTGAAATACTTTCACAAAATGTTTGAGTAATTAAAACAATACTTTAATTGACCTAAACGATTGAATTTCATATTGAAGGCACAACTGATTAAAAAGGCTTAGCTGTGGCAATTGTAAAACCTACTTGTTTCCAAGATATCATCTTACGCCTCCAGAATTACTGGGCTGAGCAAGGCTGTGCTATTTTGCAGCCATACGACATGGAGGTCGGGGCTGGGACGTTTCATCCAGCTACTACTCTTCGTGCGTTAGGTCCTAAACCTTGGGCTGCTGCATATGTGCAACCTTCTAGACGTCCAACTGATGGACGTTATGGTGAAAATCCAAATAGACTACAGCATTATTATCAGTATCAAGTTATAATCAAACCTAGCCCAGAAAATTTCCAAGAATTGTATTTAGGCTCTTTGAATGCAATTGGAATTGACATGGAATTGCATGATATTCGTTTCGTTGAAGATGATTGGGAAAGCCCGACTTTGGGAGCTTGGGGGCTTGGTTGGGAAGTATGGTGTGACGGTATGGAAGTGTCTCAATTTACATACTTTCAACAGGTAGGTGGCCACGATTGTAAACCTGTATCTGGCGAACTTACATATGGTCTTGAGCGATTGGCTATGTATGTTTTAGGCGTTGATCATGTTATGGACATGCCATTCAACCCTCCTGGTTCGATAATTGAATTGAAATATGGAGATATCTTCCGACAAACAGAACAAGAATATTCAAGATGGAATTTTGACGTAGCAGATACAAAAACATTATTGCAACATTTTGAAGATTCTGAAACTGAATGTATGCGAATACTTAGTGAACCAGAGATTGATCCTAAAACAGGGGATAAAATTGTTATGGCTCATCCTGCTTATGATCAGTGTATTAAAGCTTCTCATTTATTTAATTTGTTAGATGCACGAGGAGTTATATCTGTAACAGAACGTCAATCGTATATTGGTCGCGTTAGGACACTCGCAAAAGCGTGTGCAGATTCATTTTTAAAAACTGAAGCAGGTGGATCTACCGAATGAAAGGATCCCTTTTAATAACTATTCTTCTGGTAATAGCAGGCACGATGGGTATTGGCCTTTGGTATACCATAGAGAAAGCGTATTATATAAATGTTACTGATATTAGTGAAATAAATGTTGGTGGAACAATTCGTAAAGTCCAAAATTACAATGGAATTGATGCTGATACATCACCCTTGAAGCTCCGTGCTTGCTTTGATGTTGACTGGGAATACAACTTTTCAGTTGATTATAAAAAAATAGCCACTCCTTTAATTGCTCCAAAAGCATTTAGCTGTTTTGATGCGAAAAAAATTGGTTTTGATATTCAAGCTGAGAATGCATCAGTTATTTTAGCAGATGTGAACAATCCTTTTGGATTTGATAAATATATTGTTCAATATCCTGATGGGAAATCCTACATGTGGCGACAAATAAATGAATGTGGTAAAGCACATTTTGCAGGAGATCCACTTCCTGTTGGTTGTCCTGTACCAAAAGATGCAATTGCAAAAAATTTAATGCGGGATCCTGAAAGTGTACTCCATGATATTAAATTAACTCAACAAAGCAATAATCTACCTATAAAAATATTAATTAATGATAAGCCAATTTCTGCATATTCAACTGATGCAAAATTTTATAATTCTTGTTTTAATGTTACCACAACAATTGATCAGTTATCGTCAAAATATGTAAAATCAAATAATCCTGCACCATCTAAACCACTAGGAAATATGGCTTGCTATAATTATGATCAATTGAAAGAAGACATAAAATCTGGTGTTGCATACAGCTTTATTGGTGAAGAAAATATAATTAATGGCATTGATCGTATCATTGCTGTTTATTCAGACGGACGTGCTTATGCATGGCATCAAAGGGCAAAATAATGGCAGATTTATTACTAGAGTTATTTTCTGAAGAAATTCCAGCGATCATGCAAAACAAAGCCTGTGATGATTTAAATTATATTATAACTAATGGGTTAGTGGAAGCAGGGCTAACTTATAGTTCTTCTAAGGCATTATCTACGCCGCGTCGTTTAAGTTTTATGATCGAAGGTTTGATTGACAAAAGCCCAGACACCCGAGAAGAAAGAAAGGGGCCTCGAGTCGATGCACCTGAACAAGCTTTAAACGGTTTTTTGCGTGGTGCGGGCCTTACATTAGATCAACTTGAAATTAGAGATGATAAAAAGGGCAAAACATATTTTGCTGTTATTAAAAAAGAAGGTCGATTTGCTGATGAAATTGCTTCTGATGTAATAACTGACGCGATAAATAATTTTCCCTGGGCAAAATCAATGCGCTGGGGCTCTGGATCTATGAAATGGGTACGGCCTCTGCATTCCATTTTGTGTATTCTATCTGCTGAAGATGGTGTGAAAACTGTAAATATTGAAGTTGATGGTATATCATCGTCAAATATGACTGCTGGACATCGGTTTATGTCGCCGGCGAAATTTGCTGTGCATTCAATAGAGCAATACCAAAAAGATTTAAAGAAAGCCTCAGTTATTCTGGATGCCCAAGAAAGAGCTGACCATATAATAGAAGATGCAAAAAACTTAGCTTTTGCTCAAGGTTTAGAACTGGTTGAAGATACAAGTTTATTGAAAGAAGTAACTGGTTTGGTCGAATATCCTGTTGTTTTAATGGGTGAAATATCTAAAGAATTTTTTGACCTTCCTGCAGAAGTGTTGATGACTTCGATGAAAGAACATCAGAAATTTTTTAGCGTAAAAAACCCAAAAACAAATAGAATTGAAAAATTTATTACAGTTGCTAACCGAACAACAGCTGATAATGGTAAAACTATTATAGCAGGCAATCAAAAAGTCTTATTTGCTAGATTATCTGATGCAAAGTTTTTCTGGGAAAATGATTTGCGAATTGCAAAATCTGGAATGATTGAATGGTCAGAAAAGCTTGAAAAGGTTACCTTCCATAACAAACTAGGTTCACAATCAGAACGGATAAAAAGAATTAGCTTAATGGCTTGTGTAGCATCAAAATTATCAAATGCTGATGAAGAATTAGCAAAAAGAGCTGCAATATTATGTAAAGTGGATTTGTCCTCGGAAATGGTGGGAGAGTTTGCAAAGCTTCAAGGTTTGATGGGTTGTTATTACTCTGCTGAAGCTGGTTTGCCCAATGAGATAGGTCAGCATCAAAAGATCATTATTCTCCACTTGGACCAACTGATATTGTGCCGTCAGCACCTGTTTCAGTTGCTGTCGCATTAGCAGATAAAATTGATACATTAACTGGGTTTTGGTCGATTAATGAGAAACCAACAGGATCAAAAGATCCATTTGCTTTAAGAAGATCGGCGCTTGGAGTTATTAGATTGGTCATTGATAATGAAATAAATGACTCAATAGAGAGAATGTTAGCATATGGATTTTATCTAAATTCAATATCAATCCAAAGCCTACATAATAAGTCTCAAGCAAAATATATTGAATTAAAAGATAATTCTGCTGATCAAATTCTAAATATGATCGATGAAAGTCAATCACAGAAAATAAAAGAGATTCTAAAAGATCTAATATCGTTTTTTCATGATCGCTTAAAAGTTTATTTGCGAGATAAAGATATTAAGCATGACGTAATTGATGCGTGTCTAGCTATGCCAAATAATACTAATTTTTCATTATTAACCAAGAGAGCAAAAGTCCTTCAAGATTTTTGCAATTCCGATGATGGTAAGAATCTATTACAGGGTTTTAAAAGAGCTAATAATATCCTCACTGCTGAAGAGAAAAAAGATGGTGTGTCTTACGAAGGCATTCCTGAATTAAAATATGCTAAAATTGATGAAGAACGCTCATTATTCAAAATATTAGATAAAAATGAGACTAAAATAATTGACTACATAAATAAGCAAGATTTTAAGTCAGCAATGAATACTTTGGCTAAATTACGTTCCCCAATTGATTTATTTTTTGAGAATGTACAAATAAATTCTGACTCAAAAATTGTTAGACGTAATCGTCTTTGTCTTTTAAATAGAATTAGACTTATAATGAAAAGTGCTGCGGATTTTTCTCTTATCGAAAATTAATTAGATTATAAATTTTCGAAGATAATTTAATTTATGTCTTCTTTGCTCTATTATTATTAATTTATTGATCATAGGATTGATAATTAAGGAGCCAAGTTTTGGGTGATGAATTAAAAATATATCCTGAATGCGTTGAGTTAAAATCAGACGCTGATGTACCAATTGAAAAATATGGTGCAAGAGCAAATGCTATTGTTAAGTTATTGCAAGCAGAGTTGCCTATTCCAAAAGCATGGGCTTTTCTTTGTGAGTCTGTAAACAAATTCCAAAACTATGAATTTCCAGAGATTAAAGGTTTAAATAGTTCTCTAAACAATGGAATGTTAGTATCTTTGCGAGCGAGTTCAATTTCTCGAGACTGGGGTGGACCTGAGACACTTTTGAATATTGGTATGAATTGGAAGATACATGCAATTTTAGAAGATGCACTTGGCAAAGTTGCTGTAGATGCATTGTATTTTCGATTTATTCAAGATTTTGCCACACAAGTTGCAAGGCTTGATGCAGAAGATTTTGATGTATTACTTGATAATGCTTCAACTAAAAATGTTATTAATTATGGGAAAGCATTAGAAAATGCTTTGTGTCTTTTTGAAGAAGAGACAGGTGAAGAATTTCCACAAGACCCTTCTGTCCAACTTCAACAAAGCTTGAAATCAATGGCAAGCGCATGGAATAGTGCGAGTGCAAGAATTCTACGTGCTGCAAGAGGGGCGCCAACAAATGCAGGTTTGGGGCTAATTGTCCAAGAAATGGTTTTAGGCATAGGTGATGGAGAATTTGGTTCTGGAATTGCACAATTTGTTTCACCAGTTACAGGTGAAGAACAAGCTTTTGGTAGGTATCTTAGCCAATCTCAGGGGCGAGCTGCCATGGAAGAAGAGCAGAGCGCTCAATATTTAGCTAAAGATAAGCGCGGTCCCTCATTAGAAGAAATTTGTCCCAACTGTTTTACAGATTTGAGAAGCTATACTCAAATTGTAACAAAATTATATCGAGATGATATGCAAGTTGAATTTACCATCAAAAATGGTGTTGTCTGGC
>JGI20158J14315_10002151_pt1 | contig 13933 bp, 16 predicted proteins | sample COG_08_FD_14315 | JGI IMG/M metagenome (IMG submission 14315)
TCTGCACCATTTTGTAAACTAGTTATAGAATCTAAGATACAGCGAGCTTCACCAGTACCTTCTTTAAATTGATACAGATTACTTGGAAGTCTTTTGGGCCTAACAAGCTTTCCATCTTGATTAATCATTACATCACCATGCTTCATGTTTGATCCATCAACCTCTTCAACGTCTAAAAATGAGTTGTACTGGTCTCCTAAATCTCCTTTCTCGTTGGTTATAGCAATTTGTTTAGTTAAGCCTGCGCCTAGTGAGTCTGTTCTTGCAACTATAATTCCATCGTCTACACCAAGTTCTAAAAATGCGTATCTAACTGCATTAATTTTAGCAAGGAAGTCTGCATGAGGAACAGTAACTTTTCCATCTTGGTGACCACACTGTTTTTCATCAGAAACCTGATTTTCAATTTGAATAGCGCATGCTCCTGCCTCAATCATCTGTTTTGCCATTAAGTAGGTTGCTTCTTCATTACCAAAACCTGCATCTATATCTGCAATTATTGGAACAACATGTGTTTGAAAATTATCTATATTATTTTGTATTTCTTGTTTATCAGATTCATTTGCCTTATCTAATTTTCTATATAGATCACCTAATTCTCTTGCATCTGCCTGTCTTAAGAATGTATATAGCTCAGCAATTAAACTAGCAACAGATGTTTTTTCATGCATGGATTGATCAGGAAGAGGGCCAAATTCTGATCTAAGTGCAGCAATCATCCAACCTGATAGGTATAAATATTTTTTTTCAGTTGTTTGAAAATGTTTCTTGATAGATATTAATTTTTGTTGACCAATAAAGCCATGCCAACAGCCAAGTGACTGTGTATATTTAGATGAATCTACATCGTATTCATCCATATCTTTTCTCATAATTGCAGCTGTATATTTTGCTATGTCTAATCCAGTTTTAAAACGATTCTGCATTCTCATTCTAGCAACATATTCTGGACTTATTGAGCTCCAGTTTGAAGTAGACATCTCTGGAATATTTGATGCATTATTTTTATTATCTATATGTTTTGTCATTACAACACCCTATAAGAAAAGATTATGTAGTGTAGTAAATATTATTAGGTATTTTATGTCAACATAAACATATAAACATTGATTTAAAAGGGTTTATAGATATTATTATTTGTAGTTTGACTACAGTTTAATGGTAGCAATTAGCTTTTTGATAATTCTCTGGAAATTCCAATATACAACTTTGGCTCTAATGATAATAACTTTTCTTTTGATTTGATTGTTATGTCGAGAGATTCAACAAAACTCATATAGCTATCCTTGTTTAATTTTGCCCCTCTAGAAAGATTTTTAAGTTGTTCATAAGCATCAGGAATACCCTCGTATCTCATTATTGTCTGAACTGCCTCAGTTAGAACTTCCCAATTATCATCGAGCTCATAAGAAATTTTAGATTTATTAGGTATAATTTTTTCAAGTCCTTTATTTGTTGAAACTAATGCAAGAGCAGAATATCCAAAGCCTAATCCTATATTTCTCAGAACAGTTGAATCAGAAAGATCTCTTTGATGTCTTGATTTAGTTAGCTTATTGGCAAAAAATTCCATCAATGCATTAGATAATCCAAAGTTTCCTTCTGCATTTTCAAAATCTATTGGATTAACTTTATGTGGCATAGTAGAAGATCCAACTTCGTTCTTTAAAAGTTTTAATGAAAAGATATCATTTGATATGTATATCCAGACATCCTGACATAGATCAATAAAAATATTATTTAACCTCATAATTGTATGACTAACATCGGCAATCCAATCATGTGGTTCAATTTGGGTTGTGTATTCATTATGTGTAACTCCAAATTTATTTATAAATTTTTTATTAAATTTAACCCAATTAATTTTTTCATCTACAATTTGAAACGTATGATAATTCCCGGTCGCTCCACTAAACTTTGCAAGAGGCTTAATTGACTTTAAATGATTTAATTCTCTATTAACTCTTTCATAAAAAACTTTAAACTCTTTACCTAATGTCGAAGGGGAGGCTGCTTGACCATGAGTTCTAGCTAAAAATGGTTGATTAGCCCATCTACTTGAATTTCTTTTTAAAGATCTATTTACTTTATTAAGATCATTAATAAATATTGATATACCTTTTTTAATCATATATGCATAACTTAAAGAGTTTATATCTTCACTTGTTAAGCCAAAATGAATGAGATGAGTATAGGTTGCAAGAACTTTATCTTTTAAAAAGTGATCTCTTATATAGTACTCTACCGCCTTAACATCATGATTGGTTGTTGATTCAATCTTTTTTATACTTAATACTGATTTATTATCAAAATTATTTTTAAATGCATTTATCTTTTTAATAGATTCTTTTGATATTGGCTTAAATGTTTTTGGTAATTGAGTACATAAATATAGAATCCATTCAATTTCTATATCAAATCTTATTTTTATAAGAGCAGACTCGCTGAAGTTCTGTCTTAAAGCAGATATTTTTGAGGCGTATCTACTATCAAGTGGTGAAATGTTATCGTGATCAAATTTCATAAAGTATTGTATTATCTTTTAAATTCTTAAGAATTATATATCAAAAAGTATTGGTAATAATTCCCCCACCCAAACATATATTATTATTATAAAAAACTGCAGATTGACCAGGCGCAATAGCTCTAATTGGATCAGAAAATAATACTTTGAAAATATCGTTATCACCAATTATTTTACAATTGACGGGAGTATGCTGATGCCTTACCTGTATACTGCAATCTAAAGGTAGTTTGTAGTTTATATTATTTATCCAGTTTATTTTTTCTAAATACAAACCTTCATTCATCAGTAGTTTATTACTCCCACCCTGACATACATGAACAACATTTTTAATAATATCTTTCTTGTATACATACCAGGGTAGTTCATCCCTTCCTTTAACACCACCAATCATTAGGCCTTGTCGTTGTCCTTGTGTATATAGACAGCCCCTTGATGCTCACCAATAACATTGCCTTCTTCATCTTTAATAGGACCTTTTTTAAGTTTAATAAATCTATTTAAAAAGTCTTTTAAATTTCTTTCACCTATAAAGCATATTCCAACAGAATCTTTTTTATTTGCTGTTATTAAGCCATTATTTTTTGCAATAGCTCGAACTTCGGATTTGGTTAAGTTTTCAAGAGGAAATAAACAATTTTCAAACTCTTTTTCATTAACTTCGTGTAAGAAATAAGTTTGATCTTTATCTATATCTTTGGCTCTTGTAAGGTATCTGATTCCATTAATAGTTTTTAATCTTGCATAATGTCCAGTTGCTATATAATCAGCTCCTATCTTAAAAGCATAATCAAGAAATGATTTAAATTTAATTTCTCTATTGCATAAAATATCTGGGTTTGGAGTTCTTCCTTTTTCATGCTCGCTAAGAAAGTTTGTAAATACTCTATCCCAATACTCATCTGAAAAATTTGCTCGATGTAATGGGATATTTAGCTTGTCACATACATCAGACGCATCTTTGAAATCTATCTCAGAAGTGCAGACCTCACCAGGCTCTGATTGCCAATTCTGCATAAATAATGCTTTAACTTCATATCCAGCTTCTTTTAGTAAAAAGGCAGATACTGATGAATCTACGCCTCCAGAAAGACCTACAACAACTGTTTTTTTACTCATTTTCTTTGTTTTTATGCATATTATATTGTATCAATTAATAGTATAATTATTGNCGTTCAATTCTCTTAAATCTAAATGCTAAGGACCGTTAATTTAAATGAAATTTAATAAAATAAAGGAACCAAAATCTGGACAAAAAATATCATATATCGATGGTGTATTAAATGTGCCTGACAACCCAATTATACCTTACATAGAAGGTGATGGTATTGGTGTTGATATAACACCTCCTATGATAAATGTTGTTGATAACGCAGTAAAAATTGCTTATGAGGGCAAAAGAAAAATAGAGTGGATGGAAGTTTTTTGTGGGGAAAAATCTACAAAAGTTTATGAAAAAGATACCTGGCTGCCAGATGAAACAATAGAAGCTCTTAAAGAGTATGTCGTAAGTATTAAAGGGCCCTTAACAACTCCTGTTGGTGGTGGAATAAGATCATTAAATGTTTCACTTCGTCAAATTTTAGATTTGTATGTATGCCTTAGGCCAATTAGGTATTTTGACGGTGTTCCGTCACCTGTTAAAAGACCACAAGATACTGATATGGTTATTTTTAGAGAAAACTCTGAAGATATATATTGCGGTATAGAATTTAAAGCAGAATCTGATGAATCTAAGAAAATTGTAAAAACTCTTGAAGAAGAATTTGGAATAGTTCAAATAAGATTCCCTGATACTGTCGGTATCGGTGTTAAACCAATTTCAAAAGAGGGCACTTCTAGACTTGTAAAAAAAGCTATTGATTATGCGATAGATAATGACAGAAGTTCAGTCACTCTGGTGCACAAAGGTAATATTATGAAATATACAGAAGGTGCATTTAGGGATTGGGGCTACGAACTTGCAAAGAGTTCATACAATGCATCAGATTTAGATGGTGGACCGTGGCAAGTAATTAAAAATCCAAAAAATGGTAAAAATATTATTATTAATGACGTTATTTGTGATGCTTTTCTTCAGCAAATTCTTCTTAGACCAAAAGATTATGATGTAATAGCTACTATGAATTTAAACGGAGATTATATCTCTGATGCATTAGCAGCCTGTGTTGGTGGTATAGGTATAGCTCCTGGTGCAAACATATCAGATCAATATGCAGTTTTTGAAGCCACACACGGTACTGCGCCAAAGTATGCTGGTCAAGATAAAGTAAATCCTGGTAGTTTAATTTTATCAGCTGAAATGATGCTAAGACATATGGGGTGGACTGAAGCTGCAGATTTAATCATATCTTCAATGGAAAAAACCATACTTGCAAAGAAAGTTACCTATGACTTTGAAAGAATGATGGATGGTGCTGATTTAGTATCATGTTCAGGCTTTGGTGAAGAAATGATAAAAAGGATGTAATGACAAGGCTGTCAAAAGATACCATAGATTCATCAAATGATTTAGGTTCAGCAGTATTAGAGAAAGACCCAGAACTTAAAGAGCCACCATTATACCAAGTTGTACTCATCAATGATGACTATACACCAATGGAGTTTGTCGTATATGTTCTTCAAACAGTCTTTAGTCATACCCATGAAAAATCAACACAAATAATGATGGCAGTTCATACTCAAGGCAAAGGAGTTTGTGGTATATTTTCTAAAGAGATTGCTGAGATGATGTCATATGAAGTTAATAATATGGCTAAACATCACAACCATCCATTATTGAGTGAAATTGAACCATTAAGTGATTAAATATGTTTAGTAAAGATTTAGAAGTTTCGATAGCAAATTTATTTGATAAAGCCAACGAAATAAACATACAGTACCTCACTGTAGAACATCTATTTTTAATGATTTTAAATGACTTTGATGTTAAAGACTTTATTGAATCTAATGATGTAAAGGTTGAATCATTAAAAGATGAATTAAATGATCATTTAAAAAAATCCAGCATCATGAGGGCCGACACTCAGAAACCAGTTCAACCAACACTTGGTTTTCAAAGGGTTTTACAAAGATCGGTTTTTCATATTCAATCATCAGGGAAGGGAGTTGTTAAACCAATAAATATTCTTGTTGCCATATTTTCAGAAAAAGAATCGAGATCTGTATACCTTTTAAATAAAAACAATATAAACCGTCTAGATGTTGTTACCTATATATCGCATGGCTCACCCCAAAAATCTGAACAAAATAACCCTGAATCTATTAATGAAGATGAGGCAGAAGGTCCTACCAAAAAATCTGAAGAAAATGCTTACCTTATTAATTTAAACAATCTAGTTAACGAAAATAAGATTGATAACTTAATCGGAAGAGCAAAAGAGGTAGAAAGACTTATTCAAATTCTTTCACGAAGAACTAAAAATAATCCCTTACTTGTTGGAGAATCTGGAGTTGGTAAAACTGCTATTGCTGAAGGCTTAGCATATTTAATTTGCAATAATAAAGTTCCAAAAATTTTAGACGATTCAATTATATACTCCTTAGATATTGCTGCTCTAATAGCTGGTACTAAATATAGAGGTGATTTTGAAAAACGACTTAAAGAGGTTTTAAAATTTCTTGAAAACAAAGATAAAGCAATCTTATTTATAGATGAAATTCATACAATAATTGGAGCTGGTTCTGCTTCAGGCGGCTCTTTAGATGTATCCAATCTACTAAAACCTGCGCTAGGCAGAGGTTCTCTTAGATGTATTGGTTCAACAACTTTTCAAGAATACAGAGGCATCTTTGACCAAAATCAAGCACTCTCAAGAAGATTTCAAAAGATAGATATAGTAGAACCTTCATATGATGAATGCCTTGAAATACTAGATGGCATAAAAGGTATTTATGAAGAATATCATAATGTTACTTATTCAATTGATGCAATTAAGTCATCCGTTGATCTCTCATCAAAATATATAAATGATAGATTTTTGCCAGATAAAGCTATCGATGTAATAGATGAGACTGGAGCAATGTTGAACATAACTAGAAAAAATAAAAAAAATATAACAGTAAATCAAAGAGATATTGAAAAAACAATTTCAAAAATTACAAAAATTCCAGAGCAAAGTATTACGTTGCTGATAAAAAAGATTTAAAGAATTTAGAAGAAAATTTAAAAAGAGTTATTTTTGGCCAAGATCTTGCTGTTGAGACATTATCTAGCGCTATTAAGCTATCTAGAGTTGGCTTAAGAGATGATAATAAAACAATAGGATCTTTTCTATTTACCGGTCCCACTGGTGTTGGTAAAACAGAAATATCAAAACAGCTTTCAGAAATAATGGGAATTGATCTTGTCCGTTTTGATATGAGTGAGTATATGGAACGACATACTGTATCAAGACTTATAGGAGCTCCTCCAGGATATGTAGGTTTTGATCAGGGAGGCCTTTTAACAGAAGCTATTGTTAAATCACCTCATTGTGTGTTGCTGCTTGATGAGATTGAAAAAGCACACCCTGATATATTCAATATACTTCTTCAAGTTATGGATGCTGGCGTTCTTACTGACAATAACGGCAGAAAGGCTGATTTTAGAAATGTAATACTTATTATGACAACCAACATTGGTGCTGAGCTTCTAGCAAAGAGAAATATAGGTTTTAGCGAATCATCTAATGAGACTGATGCAATGAACTCACTAAATAAACTCTTTACCCCTGAATTTAGAAATAGATTAGATGAGACTATTCAATTTAATTATCTTGAAAAATCAATTATCTTATCTATTGTTGATAAATTCTTAACAAAACTTCAAGCTCAGTTAGATAAAAGAAATGTAGAAATAGTTGTCTCCAAAGCAGTTATAAGTTGGATAGCTGATAATGGCTATGACAAAGAGATGGGCGCTAGACCTATGGAGAGGTTTATTTCTAAAAATATTAAAAAACCATTAGTTGATAAATTATTGTTTGGCAATCTTAAAGCTGGTGGACAAATTAAACTAGATATAGAATCTAACAATCTTAAGTTCACTGAAATAAAAGAGAAGGTTAAAGTCTAGTCGTTTTCCTTGACCTAATGATAAAAAATAATTTAGCTAATATTATTTTTGTTATATCTTCACTTCTTGTGATTTTTTTTATTCACCCAATTCTTTCTATAATTTTAGGAATATTATTTGCAACGTTCTTTAAAGATAAAGCAAAGGTAATTTCAAAAAAAATTGGATCATACCCATTACAAATAGGAATAGTTTTTCTTGGTTNAACAATTGGTCTAGATACTCTAACCCCGGTAATTAAAGATTATTTATTTGGGTATCCGTCTTTGTCATATTTTCATTTTTAATTTGCTATTCAATTGGCAGATTAGTTGGCCTAGATTCTAAATTAAATGTATTGCTATCAAGTGGTTCAGCTATTTGTGGAGCAACTGCTATGGCATTAGTATCACCTTTAATNAAGGCCAAACCNCAAACNTTGCTCATATCTTTAGCTATAATTTTTACTCTAAANACTATCGCNATTATTTTATTTCCAATTATTGGCTCATATTTAGGCATGAGCCCTTATGAATTTGGAGCTTTTTCAGCACTTGCGATTCATGATACTGCTTCAGTTATAGGATCAGCACTTCTAGTTTGATACAAATTCTGTAGAAGTTGCTACTGCTCTTAAAGTTATGAGAACTTTATGGCTCATTCCTTTAATTATTATTTTAAATTACAAATTTAATACAAATAAGGTTAAGAATGCATTTCCTCTATTTATAGTATTTTTTATTTTTGCTATCTATATATCAAATGCGATAAATTTTTCTTACGAAACTATTTTGTATTTAAATATTCTAAGTAAAACTTTTATTGCATATGGAATTTTTGCAATAGGGCTTCAATCATCAAATTTAGACTTAAGTGTTATCAAAGCAAAACCACTAATAACCGCAATAAGTGTTTGGTTTATAGTTATACCAGTTGCTTACTTTGTAGCAATTAGCTAATTGAAGATAAAACTAATTTTTATATGATGGTGTTGAGTTTAAAATTGTTAACTCTTCATCATTCATGTCAGGCAGTATATCTTCAAATAATAAACTTGAGAGATATCTTTCAGCTGTATCAGCTAACATGCATAGTATTGTTGAGCCTTTAGGAGCTTTATTTGCAACTTCCATTGCTACAGCAAAAGTTGAGCCACCTGAAATTCCAGTTAATATACCTTCTTCAGCTGCAAGTTTTTGAGACCATTTAATGCCATTAGAACCAGCAACTGGAATTATTTCATCAATAAATTCTTTATCTATAGCTTCTTGCAATACCAAGGGTATAAAATCAGTAGTCCATCCTTGGATTGGATGAGGATTCCAATCAGGATGTGATAGGGCAGGAGCACCATCATCTGTTCTTTCTTGAGATATTCCTTTAGCAACTAGTGGTGCAACATCGGGTTCAGCCATTATTAATTTTGTTTCTGGCATAGATTCTCTTAAAACCCTTGATACTCCTGCAAATGTTCCACCAGTGCCGTATCCTGATACCCAATAGTCTAACCCTGATTCCTTGAAATCAGATACTATTTCTTGACCTGTTGTAGATTCGTGGATATTTGCATTTGCTTCATTTTCAAACTGTCTTGCATAAAACCAACCGTTTTGATCTGCTAATTCTTTTGCTTTTTTATAAGCTCCCGAACCAGCTTCAGAAGCAGGGGTGATAATTACTTTAGCTCCAAGAAATCGCATCATTTTTCTTCTTTCTATTGATGCGCTTTCTGGCATCGTAATAACGCATGGATAGTTTTTAGCAGCACAAACAAATGCTAATCCGATACCAGTATTACCACTTGTTGCTTCAACAACAGTTTGTCCAGGTTTCAAAATATCCTGTTTTTCAGCTTCATTAATAATACTAAGAGCTAATCTATCTTTAACAGATGATGCTGGATTAAAAAATTCTGCTTTAACATATATATTAATGCCCTCTGGAGCTAAGTTATTAATTTTTACAGAAGGTGTATTGCCCACTGTCTTAAGAATACTTGGGTATATCATATTTATTTAGGTAATAAAAAAAACGATTCTAGCATATAAAAAATTTATTTAAATTAACTTTCTACAGAAAAACTTATTGAAAAAAAGAGGACACTAGGTCCTCTTTTATTAACTAGATTAGATTATCTTTGTGATGGATAAGCTTTTGCAGGAGATATTAAACTCACATTTCTTAGCTCTCTGATTGAGCTTACATTTTTAACAAAAGTTTGAAACGCATCGGTTTGAGAATTAGCATCAAATGTAGAATACAAATCATCTATACTGTTGCCACCAACATATACAAAATGTGACATCCAGCCACTTCCTGCTCTATGAGTTATTAAACCAGCAGAATTTGTTTGCTCTAATGAATTCATCATTTTTGTCCATTCATTAGCATAAACAGATGCTTTACCTAACTCTACATTGAAATCAAATTTCATAAAATAATTATCTGTAGTCCAATCTCCAACCTCTAAAGATTGCTCACCAAGTCTACTTACGTAATCAGATGACTCAGAGTATTTATTAAGTTTAGCAATCAATTTTGCAGACTCTTCGCAGCTTCCAAATAACATCCGACCTTTTTCTAACATGTCATTATTTTTATAACCCACATAAATAAAATGACTATGTGTTGATCCTAGTACCTGCATTAAAACAACCTCAGCCCCTGATTGTTTTTGCCATTTTGCAGCACAATCTGATGCATAATGCTCGTCCATTGCTTCTACAAATTTAGCAGGATTTGTGACATTAAAATAATGAAACTCTCCGGTTTCTTCACCTGGTTTTACATTAGAATGACCATCAGCTGATAATGAAAATGTAAAAATTAATGAAAACGCAATTATATATTTTTTCATAATAGTTAAGCCTTCTTATTCCAAACGATTGCTAGTTGAAACACTACAACCAATAGAACAAATAAAGTCTGAACTGGCCCACCAACTGAAAGTGGTGAATTTGGATATGTTGCCATTCTTTCTGCAGACGGTGCATCTATTGCCGCAAGCGATGACGCTGCGGTGCTTAATATAGCTGCGCCTATTTGCTGCGTATAAAAGAACATTATTCCAACGAGTACACAATATAGCGAAGTAAGTACTTTTGCAGACATATTTGCGTCTGCGCTATTATTGATATTATTGGCCATTCTAAAGCCAAGCCAAGTTAATAAAACCATGCCTACAAAGTACATTGAGTTACTAATAAATCCAACATACATCATATTAAATATTTGATATTCAGTCATTTTCTCCTCCCTTTAATAAAATTGACTATATCAATAGTAATACATAAAACTCTTTTTAATTAAAAAAAAATATATATTTATTAATCATAAGTTTTAATCATAAGTTGTTATTTTTTAACATGAAAATTTAATTTATATGGTTGATAATGTCTCCCCAACAGAAATATTTTTACAGTATATTTAGATAAAGGAGTTTAGATAAGATAATGTATAAAAATTACGATATTAAATCAGCATGGAAGAAAGATGATTTCATTAACAGTTCATGGATTACATATTTATCTGATAATCAAAGAGAAGAGCTTTATAATGCAGCTTTGTCTTTACCAGATAACGAATCAGACTGGTTGAATCTAAAAAAAGAAGATATAAAGATACCTTTACTGCAACCATTACTTGATGAATCAAATATAGAACTTGATTCAGGAAGAGGTTTTGTTTTATTAAAAAATTTAGGTGAATTTGAACAAGATGAAAGTCTTGCATACAGAATTAATTGGGTTCTTGCTTTATGCTTGGGTGATGTGATTGCTCAAAATGCTAATGGAGAAGTTATTGGTCCAGTAAAAGCAATTGTTAATGCAACTGATAATGGTGCTGACACAAGAGGTTATGTTTCTAATGCTGAACTTAGATTCCATTGTGATGGTGGTGATGTTGCTAGCTTGTTATGCGTTCGCCAAGCCCCAGAAGGAGGCATGAGTACGATTGTAAGCCTTCCAACTATTCACAATTTAATGTTAAGTGAATGCCCTGAACATCTTGATGCTATGTATAAAGGTTTTAAGTTATATATGAGAAAAGAGGGTGATTTAGAGAGTAGTGTTGTAGGACCAATACCTATATTTATACCTCTAGAAGATGATTTATTATCTTTTATAAATATAAGGCTAATGGAACTTCCTTTTGAAACACAAGGCATCCCTATGCCAAAAAATCAAAGATTAGCACTGGATGCATTTGAATCTATTGCAGAAAGAGCTGATACAAAGTTTGAGTTCAAACTAGAATCAGGTGATATGTTGTTGTGTCATAACTTTAGATGCATGCACAAAAGATCGAGTTTTATTGACCATGAAGATCCTAATAAATGTAGATTAATGTTGCGTCTCTGGTATAACTTGAGAAATGGAAAAGTAGAAAAAATGACTGGTAGTTCTGATAGACCAGGTTATTTTGATAAAGCACCTTACGTAATAAGACATTCTTGATAGTTAATATGAACTCAATCATAAAAAAATTATTAATAGTTGCGTTTGTTGGTTCCCTTTATTATTTTGCTATATATATTAAGAATAAATATGGAATTACATTTAATGAATCTGCTATTAATGATTTTCAAATTTGGATAAAAAATCTTGGTATATATGCTCCTTTAATATTTATTTTATTAGTTACATTCAGAATATTTATTGGCTTAAGTTCACATATAGTGCTAATTATTGGCGGCTTAGTATTTGGTTCTATTGGTGGAATATTTCTAGGTGCAATTGGTTTATCTCTTTCAGCTGTATTTTTTTACTTCATAGGTAAATCGCTTGGTAAAAATTGGTTTAAAAATAAGTTTAAAAAAACCCATTTAATAATAGAGGAAAAGATAAATCTATATGGATTATTATCTGTTTTTTTAATAACCGCTCATCCATTAGGTCCACAAACTCCAATCAATTTTGCTGCTGGAGTAATGAATTTACCAATAATGAAATATGTTTTAATAATTTTAATAGCAACCCCAATTAGAGCTACTTTTTATTCAATATTAGGAGCAACGATCTTAACTTTAAGTATTACTAAAATTATTATGGTTACCTTCGGATTAATTCTAATAGGATTGCTACCAATTTATATTTCTAACCTTAATCATGCAGGGTTAGATCTTATTAATAAGAAATAACTGTGGCTAGACTAGAGGATCTACCTATATATGAACAAGAGCATCTGTTAAGTAAACTATTACCTCCGCTTGGAAAATTGGAGTGGGTCAAACATAATAAACATATCTCTGAAATGAAGTTTGCAATAATTACTACTGCAGGATTATCTTATAAAGATGATGATAATTTTAATTTTATAGATGCCTCATATCGAGCAATACCTAAAGAAACTCAATCTGAAGATATTTTAATGACACATAGTTCAGTTAATTTTGATAAAACTGGTTTTCAGGAAGATATAAATGTAGTTTTCCCAATTGATAGATTTAAAGAGCTTGAAGAAAAAGGTTTAATAGGTTCATTAGCAGATATAAATTATAGTTTCATGGGAGCTGGTTTACTGCCGGATGCTTATGAAGATTCTGTTAAAGATCTTGGTGTTATATTAAAGCAAGATAATATTGATGCGGTGATCGTTCTACCTGTTTGTCCGAATTGTTCAAGGACAGTATGTGCTATTACGCATTATTTAGAAGCGGCAGGAATAATGACTGCTGGTATAACTTTGTTTAAGGAAATTGCTGAATCAATGATGCCACCTAGATCATTATGGGTAACATTTCCATTAGGCAGACCGCTTGGTAAGCCAAATGATTCAGATTTTCAACATAAAGTCATATCAGATATTTTGAGTATGCTAAATAAAAATTCGGGCCCTGTTTTAAATGAATGTAAACTTAATGCAGATGATAAAAGCATTATACCTCCAGCATGCCCAATAAATTTTAATACTAATAAAGATGATCTATCTTGGCATTCTAGATTCAAAAAAGAAATAGCATCGTTAGCAACTTGGTATGATTTAAGCATTCAAAGAAGGGGTAGAACAACATTTGGACTATCTAATTCCTCGATAAACGAAATTGCAGATGGATTAGCGCTTTGGATTGATAACAAGGATAATCAAATGCCTGATTATGCATGGATTAAATTAGCTCTTGACGATATTAAAATATATTATTCTGAAGCACTAATTGCAAAACCTGGTAATTATCCAGCTGGGTATGTTGATCAGATAATTTTTAATGATACTGTTTTAGGTGAGTTAATATCTTTTTATTATAGATACTTTACAAATAACCCAAATACAAAACATTTTGGTAGAATGATTGCGTCAAGAGAAATGCTCAAAAAAAGTACAGGTAATTGGGCAATAACAAAAGAAGGTACTTTTAGTAAAAAACCTTAAAAAAA
>JGI20158J14315_10002152_pt1 | contig 13929 bp, 12 predicted proteins | sample COG_08_FD_14315 | JGI IMG/M metagenome (IMG submission 14315)
GTTCCTATTAGAGGATTTCTGACTTTAAGGCTCACCCTTGAGACCTTCCATCCGGTTTCTCTAGACAGTTGATTTGCGAGCTCGGGCGCTACGGTCTCGCATACATGAATAGCCGATTTGACTCCTCCAGACTGTATTGTCGTTTTGAGTGTTGTCCCTAAAGTTTTCATAAATGATGATGCTACTGACTGCATTTCAGCGATCAGTGCTTTATCGGCGTCAGAGTCGGCTGCATAACAGGCCCCCCAATTCAATAATAATAATGTTGTAACTAACTGGATTTTTCTCATTGTTTATGACCTTACCATTATCTACATGCTAAAAATTGCGTTAAAAAACCAATTCGGTTATCCACTGGACTTGAAATTGTTGAATATTCCCCAATTTTAGTACTAACTAGAGATTCATATGAGGAAACGTTATGAGGTTCGATAAATATACAACTCGGTTTCAAGAGTCGTTAGCATCGGCGGAAAAGCTTGCATCAAGTGAAGGTCATGCNACTTTAGAGNCAGAGCATTTGTTGTATGTACTGATTGATTCAGATGAACGGCTCATCCAATCCATNTTAGCGCGGTCGGGAGTGAAAACCGATGCCCTGAAAGCTGGGCTGCGCTCAGCAATTGATAACTTTCCAGTAGTAAAAGATTCTCAGCAACTCTCCATATCTCAATCGATGGCTCGGTTAATGAGCGCGACGGAAAAGTTATCACAAGATCTGACAGATCAATACGTGTCCACAGAATTATTTCTATTAGCGGCGATCAAGGAGAAACAAGGGATAGGAAAAATTCTAAGAGAGCATGGAGGTTCTGAGTCAGGGTTTAAATCGGTAATAGAAGATTTACGAGGTGGAGAGCCAAACGATTCGCCAGATGCTGAAAGTCAGCGGCAGGCCCTTGAGCGCTACACTTTAGACGTTACGGATCGCGCTCGACAAGGAAAGCTCGATCCAGTAATCGGTCGTGATGATGAAATCCGTCGGACTATTCAGATCTTGCAGCGTCGGACGAAAAATAATCCAGTTCTTATCGGAGAACCTGGAGTAGGAAAAACAGCCATCGTTGAGGGTTTAGCCCAGAGAATCATTAATGACGAGGTACCTGATAGCCTCAAAGGTAAGCGAGTATTATCACTCGATATGGCGGCGCTTTTGGCTGGCGCCAAGTACCGAGGAGATTTTGAGGAGCGGCTCAAGTCGGTGTTGAAGGCGTTAGCACGTGATGATGGTATGACCATCATTTTTATCGATGAACTGCATACAATGGTGGGTGCGGGTAAGTCNGAAGGNGCTATGGANGCAGGTAACATGCTAAAGCCGGCTTTGGCGCGCGGAGAGCTCCATTGCGTTGGGGCGACAACATTAGACGAATATCGAAAATATGTGGAAAAAGATTCAGCGCTAGAGCGACGATTTCAGAAGGTGATTATAGATGAGCCAACTGTAGAGAACACCATCGCTATTTTACGAGGTTTGCAAGAGCGATATGAGTTACATCATGGTGTCGATATTACAGATCCGGCTATTGTCGCAGCAGCACAACTATCCCATCGGTATATAACGGATCGGTTCCTACCCGATAAAGCTATCGATTTGATTGATGAGGCAGCTGCACGTATCAAGATGGAGCTCGACTCTAAGCCGGAGGCGCTCGATAAAATTGACAGACGTTTAATTCAGTTAAAAATTGAGCGAGAGGCAGTAAAAAGAGAAAGTGATTCAGCCTCCAAAAAAAGATTGGATGGCATTGAGGCTGAGATAGATCGACTTAACAAAGAATATTCGGATTTAGATGAAATCTGGAAAGCTGAAAAATCTGTGGTTCAAGGCGCCCAAGATGTTAAGGAGGAAATTGATCAAGTCAAACTTCAAATTGATGTGGCCAGACGCGAGGGAAATTGGTCGTTAGTATCAGAGTTGCAGTACGGTAAATTACCCAGCTTAGAGGCTCGGTTGCAAAAAGACACCCAATCGACCGAGCATGCGGAGAGTTTTCAATTATTGAAAACCGAGGTGGGCGCTGATGAAATTGCTGATGTCGTTTCTCGAGCAACAGGTATTCCGGTATCTAGAATGATGCAAGGAGAAAGAGATAAATTACTCTCAATGGAGTCGCAATTGCATCGACGTGTCATCGGACAAGATGAGGCTATTCGTCTTGTTTCTGATGCCGTTCGTCGTTCCAGATCTGGTTTGAGTGAACCGAATCGCCCCTATGGTTCATTTCTATTTCTCGGCCCAACGGGTGTGGGTAAGACTGAACTTTGTAAAACGCTTGCTCAGTTTCTTTTTGATTCTGAGGAACAGCTGATTCGTATAGACATGTCGGAATTTATGGAGAAGCATTCTGTATCTCGATTGATTGGAGCTCCTCCAGGTTACGTTGGCTATGACGAGGGGGGTTACCTGACGGAAGCCGTGCGACGCAAACCGTATTCTGTGATATTGCTTGATGAGATTGAGAAAGCACATCCAGATGTATTTAACGTATTGTTGCAGGTTCTTGATGATGGGCGGATGACGGATGGTCAAGGAAGAACGGTTGATTTTAAAAATACCGTCGTGGTAATGACTTCAAACATTGGATCCCAAACGATTCAAACTATGGATTACTCTGATTACGTTGCGCTAAAAGATACCGTAATGGGGGAAGTGAAGAATTCATTTAAACCTGAATTTATTAATCGGATTGATGAAGTCGTTGTGTTCCATGGGTTAGGTCGTGAGGATGTCAGTGCGATCCTTAATATTCAGCTAAAAAGGCTTGCGAGTCGGCTCGCATCACTAAACATGGGGCTCGATATTCAAAATGATGTTCTGGATTTATTGGGCGAGAGCAGTTTCGATCCTGCGTATGGCGCACGACCTTTAAAACGAGCGATTCAATCTGAGGTTGAAAATCCCCTATCGAAACTGATTCTGGAGGGCCAGTTTTCGTCTGGCGATACGATTTCGATCGGTGTAGCAAACGGTTCATTACAATTTCATAAGTAAAATTGAGTATGTGTTGGTAAGAAATGCTGGAAAAATCACCTTATATAGGGTACTTTTAGGGTTAGTGCACAACATATAGTGGTTTTTATAGCGATTTATGGACCCAGCTGACTTGCTAGCTTCAACAACAGAGCAAACCCGTATCGGGACGTACCGAGGCGAGCCGATTATCGATGTGCCGGCTAATCTGTACATTCCCCCCGAAGCCCTTCAAGTCATGCTTGATTCTTTTGAGGGTCCATTGGATTTATTGCTTTTTTTAATAAGAAAGCAAAATCTCGATGTGCTTGATATCCCGATGGCTGATTTGACGAGCCAATATATGGTCTATGTTGATTCTATGAAGGCTCACAACTTAGAGCTAGCGGCTGAGTACTTGTTAATGGCGGCAGTTTTAACTGAAATAAAGTCTCGTATGCTGCTGCCGCGTTCACCGATTGAAGGTGAGGATGAAGACCTTGATCCAAGGGCAGAACTAGTCAGGCGTTTGATCGAATATGAACGAATGAAAAAAGCATCGATTCGTTTAGATGAGCACCCGATGGTTGATCGGGACTTTCATCAGGCGTCGATTTTTTTCGAGAAGTCCAACTATGTATCGCCACCCAAGGTGACGCCGGAAGATCTTCAGGCTGCTTGGGTGAGTATTATCAATAGAGCAAAGAATAACCGGCATCATACGATCAGTCGGGAGGAGTTATCGGTTAGAGAGCACATGAGTCAAATTTTGCGAAGGCTCAAAGATCAGCAATTTTTTCGGTTTGAAGACTTGTTCGATACGAATAAAGGGGTTCAGTACGTCGTTATCTCCTTTTTGGCCGTTCTCGAGTTGGCGAAGGATGCATCTATTGAATTGTCTCAACACGGGGTGTTCTCAACTATCTACGTGAGGTTATCGAATGGAGTTTAATGAGCAGGAGCTTACTGACTTTAAATATACGATTGAAGCGGCGCTTCTAGCGTCTACCGAGCCGCTCTCAGTATCAGACATCAAGCGGATGTTTAATGAGGACCTTAATGCGAATTTGATTAAAGATATGTTGCGTCAAATCGCGGAAGAGTGGTCCTCGCGCAGTGGTGAAGTGGTGGAAGTGGCTAGTGGTTGGCGCATTCAAGTTCGTACGAATTTCCAGGCGCGATTGGATAAGCTGGAACCACAGCGACCTCCAAAATACTCTCGAGCTGTTCTCGAAACCCTGGCAATTATCGCTTATAAGCAACCAGTCACCAGAGGGGACATTGAAGATGTGCGTGGGGTTGCCGTCTCGCCAAATATTCTTAGGACACTTGAGGCCCGAGGATGGATCGATCAAATTGGTGTAAGGGAGACGCCAGGGAGGCCAGCATTATTTGGCACTACAGAAACCTTTTTGAACGACTTGGGGCTCAAGGCGCTTGGTGAATTACCGCCGTTAGATGACTTAGGAGAGTTGCTTGAGGAGAGTCCTGACATGAGTGAGCAGATGACACTCGATGTTGAGGATAGCGGAGAGGTGACGATTGACCCAGTCCCAGTGCATGAGGCAGCAGGATCACAATCGATCAATTGATACTTTATGTTCAACATGTGCTACGCCTTAATTAGGGCGGAATCTATCTTAGTTTAATTGGGCAAGTGGGTTGTAACATGCCAGCAAACTCTGTTATGCTCTCGCACCTGTTTTGCCGGTCGCGGGGTGGAGCAGTCTGGCAGCTCGTCGGGCTCATAACCCGAAGGTCGTAGGTTCAAATCCTGCCCCCGCAACCAATTGCATTCTTTGGAAATGAGCCCCAATAGTTGTTGGGGCTTTTTTATGGTTATATACCGGATTATTCTGGTATACTTTTACTTTAGAGTTGTTGAAAACAGATGGGCTTCGGGCCCTTTTTTTGTTTCTAAATAAATTGATGGGAATAGAGAATTTACTTGAAAAAACCCTCTCAGGGATGAGTTATGAACTCGTTGATTTTGAAGTTGTCGGGCGTTCGGGGCTAGTGCGAGTGCTGATTGATTCTGAACAGGGAATTGGATTAGAGGACTGCACAACGGTCAGTAACCACTTGTCACGGTTGTTTGAAATAGAGCAATTTAGTTATGATCGGCTGGAGGTTTCGTCTCCTGGTCTTGATCGACCACTCAAAAAGCTTAAAGACTTTGAGCGATTTGTGGGGGAAAAAATTACTGTCCAGTTCAAACTAGCCTACGAGGGACAGAGGAAGTTTCGAGGAACACTTGTTGGCGTTAGAGAAGAGTTGATAGATGTGGAGATCGATGATGATCGAGTGATTACTTTTGAGCTTCATGAAATGAAAAGAGCAAACTTAATTCCTGCAATTTAGTTATTTTTAGAAGGTAAATAGGTTATGAGTCGAGAGATGTTGCTGTTGGTTGATGCGCTGGCGAGAGAGAGAAAAGCGTCGAAAAAGGTATCGTTTTTGAGGCTTTGGAGATGGCCTTAGCCTCTGCAACAAAGCGTAAGAACAAACTAGACATTGATGTCCGTGTTTCGATTGATCGTTCAACAGGTGAATATGAAAGTTTTCGTCGCTGGCAGGTTGTTGAGGATGAGGAGCTCGAACTGCCTGACCAGCAAATAACGCTCGAAGAGGGTTTGGCTAAGGATGCCTCTATTGAGGTTTACGGATATATAGAGGAGCCTCTTGAGGCGATAGAGTTTGGACGGATCGGCGCGCAGGCTGCTAAACAGGTCATCATGCAAAAGATTAGAGATGCAGAGCGTGAGCAGATCTTGAGTGACTTTTTAGCACGTGATGAAGTGATCGTCTCGGGAACGGTTAAGCGTATTGAGCGTGGTAACGTGATAATCGAGTCTGGTCGTGTAGAGGCTTTGCTTCCACGGGAACAGATGATTCCAAGGGAGAACATTCGCGTCGGGGACAGAATTCGCACGTATTTGAGCCGAGTTGACCGAGAAGCACGAGGTCACCAATTGATTCTCTCGAGAACCATGCCGCAGTTTGTTGCAAGTTTGTTTGAGCTTGAAGTGCCCGAAATTGAGGAAGGTCTGGTGGAGATAATTGGCGCTGCAAGAGACCCGGGTTCTAGAGCAAAGATCGCTGTTAAATCGAACGACAAAAGAATTGACCCAGTTGGGACTTGCGTTGGGATGAGAGGGTCCCGGGTTCAAGCGGTTACAAATGAGCTGTCGGGTGAGAGAATTGATATTGTTCTTTGGGCTGATGATCCAGCACAGTTTATTGTTAATGCGTTGTCTCCGGCAGGAAGTCAGCCGAATTACTGTCGACGAGGAAAAGCATGCGATGGATATTGTGGTTGAAGAAGAGAATCTTGCGCAGGCGATTGGCCGAGGGGGGCAAAACGTAAGATTGGCCTCAGAACTTACTGGGTGGACATTGAATATTTTGACTGAGGAGCAATCCCAGCAAAAAGTTGAAGAAGAATCGAGTTCTGTTCGCCAACACTTTATGGACGAAATCGACGTTGACGAGGACCTTGCTGATATTTTAGTTCAAGAAGGTTTCAGTACGTTGGAGGAGGTGGCTTATGTACCTGAGTCAGAGCTGCTTGAAATTGAGGGTTTTGATGAAGATACGGTAGAGGAGTTGAGGTCAAGAGCGAGAAATGCTTTGTTGGTTAAAGAAATCGCTCGTGAAGAGGAGGCTACGACCGCATCAGGGGATCTCATGAATGTCGATGGGATGACAGAGGAGTTAGCAAGGTCTCTTATTGCCGGTGGCATCATGTCGCAAGAACAGCTGGCTGATTTAGCGACTGATGACCTCAAGGAGCTTATAGAGATCAGTGATGAGTCTGCTGAAAATTTAATTATGGCTGCACGAGCGCCATGGTTCACTGAGTCTTAAATATTTGAAGGGCAAAAATACATGGCAAAAGTGAATGTTAAAGAATTTGCGGCGGAGCTTAAACTTCCGGTTGGCCGCTTGCTTGAACAATTGGCATCAGCTGGTGTTAAGAAAGATTTAACTGAAGAAACCAGCTTGACTGAAGCTGATAAAACGAAATTGCTCGATTTTTTGAAGCAGTCTCATGGAGATGGAAAGTCGAAATCTAAAATTACTTTGAAGCGACGACAAACGACGGAGATAAAAAAGTCTGACTCCGCAGGTCGATCACGAACGATACAGGTTGAGGTTCGTAAGAAAAGAGTGGTGGTTAAGAAGCCTGAGCCAGCGGCAGAAGAAAAAGAAGCGATTACTGTTAAAGATGTCGCTCCTTCGAACGACGTAAGTTCGGATCCTAAAACGACAGAGCAAGCAAAGCGCGATTTAGAGGCGAAGCGACAGGCCGAATTGAGAGCCATTCAAGCTGCAGAAATTCTTCAAAAAGAGGCTGACAAGAAAAAACGGCAGGAGAAAAAAGACACCGCAGTTCAAGAGGCGGAAGCTGCGAAGAAAGAGGAGATTGCAGCTAAGGCTAAGCCTTCTGAGAAAAAGCCGGCTGATAAAACGCTGCATAGTCCAATTACTAAAGATGAGGCAAAAAAGGCGATAAAGAAAAAGGCGAATCAGGCGCGTTTTGAGGCAGAGAGCAAAAAGCGCGGCCTTAAAACTCGAGGAGATTTTGCTGCGACGGGGGGGCGTGATAGTTGGAGAGGCGGCGGTAAAAACCGAAATAGAAAGAATAATCAATCTGTTGACAATACGCCCGCCCCAGCTCCGGAGTTTGTGGCGCGAGAAATAGCTGTCCCAGAAACCATAGCAATTGCTGAACTGGCTCACAAGATGTCAGTGAAAGCGGCTGAAGTAATTAAGATTTTTATGAAGCTTGGGCAGATGGTGACGATCAACCAGGTTATTGATCAAGAAACAGCAATGATCGTAGTCGACGAAATGGGTCATAAAGGAATCGCCGCGAAAACAGCCGATCCTCAAGCGTTTCTCGAGGAGAGTTCAGATGAGAACGTTAAACATGAGGCTAGAGCGCCGGTTGTGACAGTTATGGGGCACGTTGACCACGGTAAAACATCACTTTTAGATTACATAAGAACGACACGGGTGGCCAGTGGAGAGGCGGGTGGCATTACTCAGCATATTGGTGCCTATCACGTGAATACTCAAAAAGGTATGGTCACTTTCCTAGACACTCCAGGTCATGAGGCTTTTACGGCGATGCGTGCTAGAGGAGCAAAGGCAACGGACATTGTTGTCCTTGTCGTGGCCTCAGATGATGGCGTTATGCCTCAGACGATTGAGGCTGTTCATCATGCTAAAGCGGGCAATACGCCGTTAATTATAGCGGTCAATAAAATTGACAAAACAGAAGCTAATCCAGAGCGCGTCAAACAAGAACTAAGTCAACACGAGGTTGTGCCGGAAGACTGGGGTGGGGACACAATGTTTGTCCACGTTTCAGCAAAGACTGGTGAAGGTATCGATGCGCTCTTGGATTCAATCCTATTGCAAGCGGAAATCTTAGACCTAAAAGCGCCTGTTAAAACAGCGGCACGAGGCGTTGTCATTGAGTCTAGATTAGACAAAGGGCGAGGCCCAGTAGCCTCTATACTGGTTCAAGGTGGAACATTGAACAGAGGAGATGTGCTGCTGGCCGGGGCTGTTTTTGGTCGAGTTCGAGCGATGGTCGACGAGAATGGGTTAGTGGTTAGTAGTGCAGGCCCTTCTATTCCGGTCGAGGTTCAGGGACTCTCAGATGTGCCTGCAGCTGGTGAAGAAATTGTCGTTTTGCAAGACGAAAAGAAAGCTAGAGAGATTGCTTTATTCCGTCAAGGTAAGTTCAGAGAAGTCAAACTCGCTAAACAGCACGCGGCGAAGCTGGACAACATGTTTGATCAACTTAAAGAAGGCGCAGTTAAATCGCTCACAATGATCATTAAAGCCGATGTCCAAGGTTCCAGTGAGGCCCTAGCTCATTCTCTAACTCGTCTTTCAACTGATGAAGTTCAAGTGAATATCGTCCACTCGGGTGTTGGAGGAATTAATGAGTCCGATATCAATTTAGCTTTGGCTTCTAACGCCGTTATCGTCGGTTTTAATGCGCGAGCAGATGCGACTGCCAGAAAGTTAATTCAAACCCATGGTATCGATGTTCGCTATTACAACATCATCTATGACGCAGTTGATGAGGTTAAGGCAGCCTTGAGTGGTCTTTTATCTCCAGATAGGAAAGAGGAGACTCTAGGTTTGGTCGAGATCCGACAAGTATTCAGGATTTCTAAAGTTGGCTCCGTTGCCGGATGTTATGTTCTGGAGGGCTTAGTGAAGCGTGGGTCTGCTGTGCGTCTTCTGCGAGATAACGTCGTAATACACGAAGGCGAGTTGGATACGTTAAAACGTTTTAAAGACGACGTAAAAGAAGTTAAATCGGGATTTGAATGTGGACTATCACTTAAAAATTACACCGATATTAAAGAAGGTGATCAATTGGAAGTCTTCGAGGTTGTCGAAATTGCTCGTTCATTATAAAACCTTTGGTTGATGATTCGTCTTGGCTAAGAGTGCACTAAGGGCGGGGCGTTTAAGAGACTACTTGCTACGTGAGATTTCGGAGCTGATCCGCTCTAAGGTTCGTGATCCACGGGTCGGTCAAATCACAATTACGGACGTAGATGTCAGTCCAGATGGGTCGTTTGCTCGTGTTTACTTTACCCGACTGGGAGATGATCACGACAAAGAGCTTTTGGAAAAAATTCTAAATAACGCTCAAGGTTTCGTGCGTTCTCACGTCGCTAAAAACCTTAACATGAGAGTAATGCCAAATATAGCATTCAAGTATGACGACACATTAGAGCACGGCGATCGTATCAGCCGACTACTGGCGGCGGCAAATCTCAAAAATTAGATTCCTGTTAGCTTTTGATTATGAATGCGTCACATCAAGTCAACGGAGTATTGCTGCTAGATAAGCCTAAAGGTCTTTCCTCAAATCATGCACTACAACAAGTGAGGCGTTTATTTGGAAAAGCTAAGGGTGGTTATGCGGGGACGCTTGACCCCTTGGCTTCAGGGCTTTTGCCGATATCGATGGGGGAAGCGACTAAATTTATTAATTATTTTAGCGACGCGCGAAAGTCCTATGAGGCGATAATCAAACTCGGATTTAGTAGTACTACGGGAGATGCAGAGGGTGACTTATCAGAAACGAAAGTGACTTCTTTTGATTCTCGAGATCTTGAGCGTGTGACTCAAAAGTTTATGGGATGTTTAGAGCAAATACCCCCAATGCACAGCGCGATTAAGATTGACGGTAAGCCGCTTTATAAATTGGCAAGACAGGGAAAAGTAGTCCCGCGGGAGAAGAGAAGCGTCACGATAGAGTCGTTGAAACTCGATAAAATCGACCACGATGTGATCAGCCTCTCGGTCTCGTGCTCGAAGGGTACATATATTCGAGTGCTTGCGGAGGATATAGCGCAGAGTCTTGGAACGGCAGGCTACCTAACCTCCTTGAGGCGAACGTGTTTGGCCGGAATCTCTGTGACAGATGCTCTATCATTTGAGCAAATTGAAGGTGTTGACTTAGGTTTAAGATATAAATTACTGAAAAATATAGATTTTTCATTAAACCATTTACCTCAATTATCGCTAACCAGGACGGAGGAACGAAAATTTTTGAACGGAATGGCTGTATCAGTTGTGAATCAAAGGTGTTCGCTAGGTGCTATTTCTGTTCACACTCAGGATGGCATTTTTGTAGGTATAGGCTTTGTAGACGATCATGGTGAACTAAAGCCTAAGCGTTTGATGTCACAGGAGTATGTTGCCAATTCTCGCAGCATGAAGGAGTTTAACTAATTAGCGATTATGCTGTATAATTCGCGCTTTTTTGACCATTAGGAAACATAATCGATGTCAATAACTGCTGAAGATAGAGCAAAGACTGTAAGTGATTATCAAAAAGCGAAGGGTGATACTGGTTCTCCCGAGGTCCAGATCGCTTTACTCACACAAAGAATCAACCACTTGACCGAGCATTTTAAGGTCAACGCAAAGGATAACCATTCACGACGTGGTCTACTAAAAATGGTGAGTCGTCGTCGAAAAATGTTGGACTACGTTAAACGTAGTGATGTAGATCGTTACCGCAAGGTAATTGAAAGCCTTGGTTTAAGAAAGTAAGTAAATCAATGGTGATGATCTCAAGGAGTCATGTTGGATTTAAATTGAGAAACTTGGGAATTAATTAATTTATATGGCGCGGGTTGTCCGCGCCTATTTTTTTGAGGTTACGATGTTGAAAGCTACGAAAAAAACGATTCAGTATGGTGAGCACCAGCTAAGTATTGAGACCGGCGAAATTGCAAGACAGGCATCGGGTGCTGTACTCGTGTCCTTGGGTGAGACAGTAGTCATGGTTACCGTGGTTGGCAAGAAAGAGGCGAGACCCGGACAAGACTTTTTCCCCCTAACGGTTGATTATCAAGAGAAGACTTATGCGGCAGGTAAAATTCCTGGCGGATTTTTTAAAAGAGAGGGTCGTCCTTCAGAAAAAGAAACTCTGACTTGCCGTCTTATTGATAGGCCTATCAGACCATTATTTCCAGACGGCTTTTTAAACGAGGTACAGGTTATTGCAACCGTTCTGTCCTCAGATCCTGAAATCGATGCGGATATTCCTGCGATGATCGGTGCTTCTGCGGCGCTGTCTTTGTCTGGGATTCCGTTTGATGGTCCTATCGGTGCCGCAAGAGTCGGCTTTATAAACGGGGAATACGTTCTTAATCCATCTGCTACTCAACTTGGCGAAACACAACTAAACCTCGTTGTCGCTGGAACCCAACAAGCTGTGCTGATGGTCGAATCTGAAGCAGATCAGTTGCCAGAAAGCGTTATGTTGGGGGCGGTTGTCTATGGTCATGAACACATGCAGGCCGTTATCGAATTAATTAATGAGCTTGCAGACGAAGCGGGTAAGCCGCTTTGGGATTGGAAAGCCCCTGAGAAAGATATGACGCTTGATGCACGCGTTAAAGAGTTGGGAGAGGCCGGCCTTAGAGATGCGTATGCCATCAAACAAAAGCAAGAGCGCTCGCAAAAAATTGACGGTGTTTATGATGCTGTCATTTCCGAGCTTTGTGGTGAAGATGAGGCAGCATTTGAAAAAGGGGCCGTGTACGATCAGCTGGGGCATTTAGAGAAGGATATCGTTCGAGGACAAATACTCGCTGGTGAGCCCAGGATTGATGGACGAGACACGCGTACTGTCAGACCGATCTCGATTCGAACAGGAGTATTGCCTAGAACCCATGGCTCCGCTTTGTTTACAAGAGGCGAGACACAAGCGCTTGTCGTGTCAACTCTAGGCACAGCGCGCGATGAACAAATTATTGATGCAATAGAAGGTGAATATCGGGATCACTTTATGCTTCACTACAACATGCCGCCTTATGCTACTGGAGAGGCGGGTCGCTTTGGGATGCCTAAGCGTCGAGAAATTGGTCATGGACGGTTAGCGAAGCGGGCTCTGTTAGCGGTTCTGCCTTCGAAAGAAGAGTTCGGATATTCACTTCGTGTTGTTTCAGAAATCACTGAATCAAACGGGTCAAGTTCGATGGCTTCAGTTTGTGGTGGATGTCTTGCCTTGATGGACGCTGGCGTTCCTCTTAAGGCACATGTGGCAGGGATTGCGATGGGTCTGATTAAGGATGGTGGTCGCTTCGCCGTGCTCACAGATATTTTAGGTGATGAGGATCATCTTGGTGATATGGATTTTAAAGTGGCCGGATCTGAAACGGGAATCACCGCACTCCAAATGGACATTAAGATTCAGGGAATCACTAAAGAGATCATGCAAATTGCGTTGGAGCAGGCGAAAGAAGCTCGGATGCATATTCTCGAAAAAATGAAGGACGCAATGGGTGAGTCCAGAGAAGAATTATCTAATTATGCTCCACGCATGATTCAGCTTAAGATTAAGCCAGAGAAAATTAGAGATGTAATCGGTAAAGGCGGGGCAGTCATTCGTGCAATTACTGAAGAAACCGGTACGACCATAGATATTCAAGACGATGGCTCTGTAACGATTGCCTGTGTATCTGCTGCAGGTGGAGAAGCGGCTCGGCAGAAAATCGAGGAGCTGACTGCTGACGTCGAGGTTGGACAGATCTACCAGGGCGAGGTACTGAAACTGCTTGATTTTGGTGCTATTGTGAGTGTGTTACCTGGTCGCGATGGCTTGCTTCATATCTCTCAGATCGCAGAAGAGCGAGTGAATGCGGTATCCGATTACTTAAAGGAAGGTCAGCAAGTGCGAGTGAAAGTGCTTGAGGCTGATGATAAAGGCCGATTACGGTTGAGTATGAAAGCTGCGGCTGCAGATGATGCGCCAAGCGAGTCAGCAGATGCACCTGAATCTACTGATGCCGCTGAGTAAGGTAGTTTCGCGATTTAAAAAAAACCGTCAATTTGACGGTTTTTTTTTATGATACATGTATTGAGATTTTAAAAAAACAGAGAATCACAGGGGGATGTGAATATGAGAAGTGGGGGACAACTACTTGTAGACCAACTCATCAAACAAGGGGTGAAAGATGCCTTCTGTGTGCCTGGCGAAAGTTATCTAGCTGTCCTTGACGCGCTTTATTTAAAACGCGAGCAGATTTCATTGTATGTTGCACGACAAGATGGTGGCGCCGCTTTTATGGCTGAAGCCTACGGCAAAGCGACCGGCAAAACTGGTATTTGTTTTGTCACCAGAGGTCCGGGAGCCACCAATGCCAGTATTGGGGTTCATACTGCTTATCAAGACTCAACGCCCATGATTTTATTTATTGGTCAAGTGGGTAGTGACATGGTTGAGCGTGAAGCATTCCAAGAAATGGATTACAGACGTATGTTTGGTCAGATGAGCAAGTGGGTAGCGCAGATTGATCGAGCAGATCGTATTCCAGAGTATGTGGCTCGAGCGTTTCAGGTGGCTAATTCAGGAAGGCCAGGACCCGTAGTGCTGGCTCTGCCAGAGGATATGCTCGTTGAGTCAGTCAATGTGCCAGACGCTG
>JGI20158J14315_10002167_pt1 | contig 13887 bp, 14 predicted proteins | sample COG_08_FD_14315 | JGI IMG/M metagenome (IMG submission 14315)
ATAATAAAATTTATCATACATGATGTTTTTACAGCCCCCATTAAACTATCAACAAAACTTTGTTTATTTAAAGTTTTTGAAGACCATGCTAATAATAATGCACCTATCACTCCAATTGTCGCAGCTTCAGTTGGTGTTGCATAGCCACCATAAATGGAACCTAATACAAAGAATATCAAAGCAAGAACTGGTAATAAATTTCTTGCGGCTTTGATTTTTTCCCAAAAAGTATACTTAACATCTTGTTTAGGGGCTAGTGCAGGATTTAATTTTGATCTTATGATTATATAAGTCATGAAAATAATAATAATCATGATACCTGGCAAAACACCTGCAATAAACAATCTTGAAATTGACACTTGTGCTAATACTCCATATACAATCAACATAATTGATGGAGGTATAAGAAGACCAAGAGTGCCTGAACCTGCTAATGATCCAATGCTCAGGGTCTCATCATAATTTCTCTTCTTTAACTCTGGTATGCTCATTCTTCCAATGGTTGCACATGTTACAGCGCTTGAACCTGCAACTGCTGCCATAATACCACATCCAACGACATTTACATGAAGCAAACCACCAGGCAAATTTGATAGCATTGGCGCAAGACCTTTAAACATTTCTGATGAAAGTCTAGTTCTAAAAAGAATTTCTCCCATCCAGATAAATAACGGTAAAGCTGTTAAAGCCCAATTCCAACTGGCGTCCCATAAAGTACTGGCTAATAATGAACCCACAGGCGCTGGCGTAAAAAACTCTAATAAAATATACCCTAATGTTATAAGTGCAGGGGCTACCCATATCCCTAAAGATAAAAGAATTAATAAAAAAACAAACAAAATTAGTGATAAGCCAGTTGCCATTTTTTTACTCTAAGTATTATCTTTTAAGATTGGGTTAGCATTTTTGACGTACGAGGGTAGTTCGTTTTTTAAAACAATTACAAAATCATCTAAAAGAGCGACTAAAAAAATAGTAACACCTAGGGACATACTTAGTCTTGGTATCCAAAATGGAATAGCCAAAAGACCAGGACTTATATCATCGAATATAAAGGAAAAGTAAACAAAATCCCAACTCCAGTAAGTAAGGTAACAAGTAATAACTATACAAAAAGATAAAGAAAATAGTTCCTGATACCTTCTAAGTTTTTTACCAAGAAGACGAGTAAATAAGGTTACCCTTATATGTTCTCCATGATGAAACGTGTATGACAATCCAAAAAATGTAAGTGCGGCCAAACTAAACCCAGCTGTTTCTGTTGAATCTACTGTAATATTAACAAACCTACCTAGAATCTGAGCCACAATAGTAAGAGCAATCAGAACCATAAAGAACGCAGAAAGATAGCCACTATATAAATATAATTTATTAAGTTTATTTCTCATGGCTATCTCTCAATTTTTTTTAACGCATAGATAAATAACGATCTAGAACTGCATTAGCTTCTGGACTTGCTTTTTCTCTCCAGCTCTTCATCATTTCAAGACCAATAGTTTTCATGGTACTAATAACTTCGTCTGGTGCATTTTTAGCAGACATACCATTTTTTTCTAATGTTTTAATCTGCTTTTTAGTTGTTTCAGCACTCATTTCCCATCCTCTTAGCTCTGCTCTTTTTGCCGCTGCAAGAATGTTACTTTGATCATCTTTAGACAATGCTTCGAAGGCTTTTTTTGTAACAACTACTGCGTTTTTACTAAAAATAGCACCTGCATAGGTAAAGTGTTTTGTATTATCCCATGCTTGAATGTCTATACCAGTTTGAGGACTGGTAAATAAAGCTTCAATTAAACCTGTAGAAAAAGCTTGTGGAATTTCAGCAAAAGGAAGAATTGTAGCATTAAAACCTAGCATGGATCCCATCTGTTGTGTAGCTGTAGAATATATTCTTAACTTCTTACCCTTAAAATCAGCCACACTGTTAACTGGGGACTTTGTATAAAACCCTTGTCCTGGCCATGGAGAAGTATAAAGGATCATTAAACCTTTCTTTGAAAATTTTTCTTGAAGGTAGCCCATTTGAACATCTTTTAAAAGCCATGCACTTGAATAGTCTGGGGCTATAAAAGGGAGACCGGCAAGAATATACATAGGGTCTTCATTACCATAGATTCCTAGCCTAATTTCTCCTATTGGTATCTGTCCTCTTTGCAGTGCAGTTTTAATAGCATCTATTTTAATTAGAGTATCATTTGGGTTTAAGTTAATATTTACTGATGTTGTAGATTTAACCTCATCTATAAATTTAATAATATTTTGAGTATGAAAATTACTTTTGGGATAGCCGGATGCCATAGTCCAATCTGCAGCGTGCAAATTAAAACTAAACATAGATACAGCTACAAAAATAAAAATTTTCTTAAAAGTTTTTGTAAGCATTTTAATTCCTTTCATAGTATTTGTGAAAATATTAAGCACTTAGAGTGATGAAGAGTCAAATTGAATTAAACGTAAGCAAAAAAATAAATTAAGAACCTACGCCAATTGTCGTAAATTTAATCAAAGATAGAATGAATCTTTTTTTATGCAATATTTTGCTATCTCCATCCTCTTAGGGATCCACACACTTTCAATATTATTTATATGTTTAATAAAATCTTCGAGACCTTTAATTCTACCTGGTCTTCCAATAATTCTCGGATGTAATCCAATAGACATCATTTTGACTGAACCATCTTCTGTTTCAGAAATAAGCTGATTAAATGATTCTTTGCAATAATTACTAAAATCTTCGTGATGCACAAAACCGTTATTACCATCAAATCTCATATCATTTGTATCAAAAGAATAAGGAATAATTACGAATTTCTGATTTTGTTTTTTTAATACGTAAGGAATATCATCATTATAAGCATTAGAGTCATAGATAAAGCCTCCATGTTCTATTAAAAGATCCCTTGTAAATGGAGATGTACTAGATTTTGTATGCCAGCCCATTGGTGGGTGACCAGAAAGGTTTAAAATTGAAGAGTAACAATCATTAATTATCTTTTTTTCTTCTTCTCTACTTAGATATGAATGGGAAACCCACTTCACACCATGAGCAGATATTTCATGATTTCTCTTTAAAATTTCATCTATCAACCAAGGAGATTTTTCTAATGCAAAAGAGCAACAACTAAAAGTGGCTTTTACATTATATCTATCAAAAATATCAAAAATACGCCAAATGCCTGATCTTAAACCATATTCAAAATGAGACTCCATGCAAAGATCTGGAACATTTAATATTTTAGTTTTGTTATTTTCGTATACATGCTCATTTTCGTCATCGCCCGATGAAATAGAAAGCTCTGCACCCTCCTCAATATTTACAACAAACGATACTGCGATTTTATTATCTTGTGGCCAAAAAACTTTTGGCGTTTCTTTTCCATAACCAATAAAATCTCTATTCATTTATTAACCATTATTAATTTTATGAGAGATCAATTCTGATAAATTTTTATCAATTCCAATAGATATTTTAGGCGGTAATTTATTTTTATTTATAATGTTTTTATTCATAGCAACAGCTAATTCTGCTTGTTTTACAGCTGCCTCAGCACAATCAATTACAGGAACCCTTATCTTGTTTTGAACAATTTTTTTAAACCCAGATAATGGCGCTCCTGCAAAAATGACGACCTCTCCACCATCAATGTCAATGGCATTGTTCGCTGACTCAATTAAAGATTTTTTCTGTAGTGATTGTATTTTATCTATAGATAAGTTCACACCATCAATAGCTCTAAATCCTGCATATCTAGATTGCAATCCAAGTAATTCTACACTTTCTTCGTACCAGGAGGCCATTGCATTCGTAAATGAGATAATAGAGAATTTCTTGCCAAATAAGCAAGCACTTAACATCGCTGCTTCACCTAGCCCAATTATTGGCAAATTAAACAATGTTCTTGCAGCGATCAAACCTGGATCACCAAACGCAGCTATAATTATTGCATCATATTCTGAATGTATTTCTGCTATTTTTTCTAGAACCAATGTGCCTGTAATTTGTGCTTCAACTTTTGTTGAAATATAAGGGAAACCCTTATCTGCTGTTTTGGGAACTAGAATTGTTTCACCACTCACCACTAACTTAGCGGTTTCATAAAGTTTTTCGGTAATAGATACAGTAGTATTAGGATTATACAGCAATATTTTCATTTTTTTAATTTATACCTTTTGGAATTGGGAGACCTTTTTCAATTAATTTAGAGTTTAATCTGTTTAATAAATGATCCATCTCCGCAATATCATCCTTGGTAAGAACAGGACCAGGAGATCTTACATTTAAAGATTTAATTATACCTCTTTTTTGCAAAACATATTTTCTCAAACCTAAACCAATTCCAAATTGTTGTTCGTGCCTAATCAGTGGTAAATATATATCAAATAAGTCTTCTGCTTTTTCTTTTTCATCATTAAAAAATAAATTATATAAACTCACCAACATTTCAGTAAAAGCAAAACCAGTCATAATTCCGTCAGCACCTCTCTCAAGTTCTTGCGGAACATATAATCCTCCATTCCCAACAAAGACGCTATATATTCTTTTTAAATTATTTTCTCTATATCTCAAAAGTCTTGATAATTTATTATGTCCTGGGCAATCTTCGTGCTTAAACATCTCAATAGATGGATGACTTTCCATTATACTATTTATTACACTCTCAGAAAAATAAACATTAGTTGTAGGTGGATAGTCTTGCAAACATATTGGAATATCTTTAGTACGATCTATGACTTGATTAAAATAAAATTTAATTTGATCATCATTTTTTAAACCATTATTTCCAGATACCATCACTCCAGATGCACCAGAATCCATTGAAAATTTTGAAAGTAATTCTAAGTTATCAAGCCCAGCATTCGATACTCCAACTATAACAGGCACTTTTCCTGATAACTTATTTATATACCTCTTGATTAATAGCTTTTGTTCTTCAATGTTAAGCTTATGAGCTTCACCCATGACCCCAAGAATCGTAACACCAGAAACTTCACTTTCTAAATAATAATTAGAAAGTCTATCAACTGAATCAAAATCAATTAAATTTTCATTATCAAAAGGTGTAGTTGCAATTGCAATAACACCTTTCATGTCTTTAAAATTTTTTAACATATACTTTCCATATATCTTATTGATAAATAATTAGATTAGCACATTAATAAGTCAAATCTATAATTCTTAGTCGAGCTATTTTATGAATTTCATTAATTGCAGTTTCAAACTCTTCAGATTTACTATTATTAACTCTTATTTTCATATTATCTATAATCTGGTTTTTAGTTAAGCCTTTAACCGCAATTATAAATGGAAATTCAAATTTTAATCTATATGAGTTATTAAGATTAGTTAAAATTTCAAACTCCTCTTCAGAGCATTGATCTAATCCTGCAGATCTTTGTTCCTCTTGAGAAAACTTTGTTAGTTTTTCTTTTTTTTGAAGTCTTTTTCCTAGTTCGGGATGGGCATTTATCAAATTTAGTTTCTCTATTTCAGTAGAGCTATCAACAATTTTTTTCATCTTCAATTGTAATTCTTCTTTAGTTTTAATCTCGCTTATATTCTCAGACAAAAGTCTTTCTGGCACCCAAGAAGAATGCTCATAGATACTTTTTAAAAGATTTATAATTTCCTCTCTTTCCATTTTTTGAGAAAGAAATTTAAAAGTTTTATTGTACATTATTTCACCTGACATTATTGTAAATCAGCATTTAAACATATATTATATAAATTTAAATAGAGAAATGTATGGCAGGTCTATCAACTCATGTTTTAGATACAAGTAAGGGCAAACCTGCAGTAGAATTAAAAATTGAATTATACAAAATACTTAATACGGGAAGAGTTTTAGTCAAAACTGTTTCAACAAATCAAGATGGCAGGATTGATGGGCCATTATTATCTTCTGAAAATTTAGAGGAAATTCATTATGAATTATTGTTTTTTGCTGGTGATTATTTAAAAAAACAGAATAGTGATCTTAAACATATCTTCCTTGATAAAATACCGATAAGATTCTTTGTAAATAATAAATCTGAACATTACCATGTGCCATTATTACTATCTCCCTTTGGTTACAGTACCTATAGAGGAAGCTAATTCGTGATATTTTTATTTCAAGAATGGACAGAGCTAATTTTAAGATGGTTCCATGTTATTGCTGGAATTGCTTGGATTGGGTCAAGCTTTTATTTCATTGCTTTAGATTTAAGTTTAAAACAAAATAAAAATCTTCCCGATAAATCTCATGGAGAAGCGTGGCAAGTTCATGGTGGAGGATTTTATCATTTAGTTAAGTATCTGGTTGCTCCATCAAAACTACCTTCAGAATTAACCTGGTTTAAATGGGAAGCTTATGCAACATGGGTCTCAGGCTTTGCTTTGTTAGCCCTTATATATTATGCAGGTGCTGAATTATATATGATTGACATTGTCAAATATGATTTAGAAAAATATGAGGCTGTAATAATTTCTATACTAGGCATCGTTTTTGGTTGGGTTATTTATGATCTTGTGTGCAGAATATCATTAAAGACAAATATCTACATACTTATAAGCTCTATATTTATTTTAATAACTGTCATGTCATGGATTTATTCTGAAATATTTAGTTATAGAGGCGCTTTCATGCAGATAGGGACAGTTTTAGGTACCATTATGGTGGCTAATGTTCTCATGATTATAATTCCTGGTCAAAAAAAAGTTGTTGCTAGTTTAATAGCAAATGAAACTCCAGACCCAATTCATGGAGCTGTAGCAAAACAACGTTCTCTACATAATAATTATTTAACTCTGCCAGTAATTTTTATCATGATTTCAAACCATTATCCTCTTATTTATGCCACTAAATATTCTTGGATAATCATTTCAATCATTCTTATAATTGGTGCTCTCATTCGTCATTTTTTCAATATAAAACATACTGGAGCAAAGCCACCTTATTGGATCTGTTTTCCAATAATTATTCTAGCATCAGTAATTTTTTATATTTCATACTTAGGTAAACCACAGCTGACTAAAATCAAAAACACAGCTTCTTTGATCAGAACTAATCCCCAAAGAAACCCTGGTAAGTGCTAAGGAGATAATTGTATCTAAATGTTCTATGTGCCATGCAAGAGAGCCTTTGTGGGAAAACATGAAAAATGCCCCTAAATTAGTAAACTTAGAAACATCTACTGATATAATTAATAATATTCAAAGCATACATAAACAGTCTGTATTATCTTATGCGATGCCACCTGGAAATATTTCTTTTCTTGAGGACAATGAAAGGAATTTAATAAATCAACTTTATTTGAGTGTTCATCACCTAAAAAATAAATAATTATTGGAGAATACTTTATGAAAAACTTTGACATCATTTTTAAAAATGGAAAAACAGTCACTGAAAACGGCGTGGAAGAATGCGATATTGCCATTGCTGATGGTAAAATTTGTGAAATAGGTAAAATCAATGCCGAAGCAACTGTTATAGAAGATGTTTCTAATTTACTGGTTCTGCCTGGCGGGATAGATGCCCATGTTCACATAGATCAACCATCTGGACCAGACGTTGAGATGGCAGACAACTTTCAAAGCGCCACAAAATCTGCCGCAGCTGGAGGTAATACAACAGTTTTACCCTTTGCCATGCAAGAAAAAGGACAATCCCTAAGAGAGTGTGTAGAAAATTATCATAAAAAGGCTAATGGTAATTTGTTTGTAGATACTTCATTTCACTTGATTATTAGTGACCCTTCACCACAAGTTTTAGGACAAGAGCTTCCCGCACTAGCAAGAGACGGCTATACCTCTTTCAAAGTATTTATGACATATGACGACCTTGTTTTAAATGATGAAGAGCTCTTGAAAGTTTTCGAAGTAGCTAAAAATGAGAAAACGTTAGTTATGGTCCATGCTGAAGGATATGATGCTATTAGATTTTTAACTAAAAAATTAGAAGATGAGGGAAAATTAGCCCCTTATTATCATGGATTATCTAGACCTCAGATTGTAGAAAGAGAGGCAACACACAGAGCTATCAGTCATGCCCAAATAGTTGATATTCCAATTGTTATTGTTCATGTTTCGGGAGAAGAAGCACTATCTCAAATTAAATGGGCAAAAGATAGGGGAATTAAAATCTTTTCTGAAACATGCCCTCAATACATTTGTTTAACTGAAGATGATATGAAGGGACTGAATATGGATTTTGAAGGAGCAAAATACGTATGCTCTCCTCCACCAAGAGATTTGGAAAGTCAACAGGCTATTTGGGATGGATTAATTGATGGAACTTTCGACATCTTTTCATCAGATCATTGTCCATTTCGTTTTAAGGATAGTAAAGGTAAAGATAGGCCTGGAGCAAGAACATCATTTAAATGGGTTCCAAATGGTATTCCTGGAGTAGAAACAAGACTGCCAATTTTATTTTCTGAAGGAGTAAGCAAAAATAAAATTAGCTTGGAAAGGTTTGTAGAGCTAACTTCTACAAACCCAGCCAAAATGTATGGTCTCTATCCTCAAAAGGGATCAATTAAAGTTGGATCTGATGCCGATATAACAATTTGGGACCCTAACAAAAGAAATAAAATTCAACAAACTAATCTAAGTCATGGCTCTGATTACACACCTTATGAAGGTTTAGATATTACTGGATGGCCAATACAAACTTGGCTAAGAGGAAATAAGATTTATGATCAGAATAAGTTCATAGTTAACAAAAATTTAGGGAAATATATTTCTAGAGATTTTTGTATGCTTTAAAATAAATAGGAAAAAAAATGAGTGCAAACGATAAAAATCAAAATTTAACAAATCTAGCTTCTCCAAAAATTGGTACAAAAATAATTGAAGTTTCCGATGATTTCTTTGGTAAAGCTTCCCGAATGATAGATGATAAAGATCCAGTATTCATTGAAGATAAGTACGATGAACATGGAAAGTGGATGGATGGATGGGAGAGTAAAAGACGCAGAGATGGTGGGAATGATTGGGCCATAATTGAATTAGGGTCTCCAGGAATTATTTCTGAGGTAGATATTGATACAAGTTTTTTTACTGGGAACTTTCCTCCTTTTGCTTCAATTGAAGGTTTATATAGTGATCAAAAACCTAATGAAAACTCTGACTGGATTAAAATCCTATCCAAATCATCGTTAAAAGGAGATGCCAGTAATAAATTTAAAGTTCAGACAAAAACAAAAGTTAATTACATAAGATTACAAATTTATCCTGATGGAGGGGTGGCAAGATTCAGATTATTTGGTGAAGTAAAACTTAATTGGGATTTGTATAATAATAATAAAAATAATCTAATTGAATTATCATCCCTAAAGTTAGGTGGTTCTATTGTTGCTTATAATAATGCTCATTATGGTGATGTATCTGCTCTCCTCTCAGATGGAAGGGGAAAAACAATGGGCGATGGTTGGGAAACAAGAAGAAGAAGAGAACCAGGCCATGACTGGATTATAATTAAATTAGCAACACAAGGTTTGATAAAAAGAATTGAAATAGATACGGCTCATTTTAAAGGAAATTATCCAGATCAAGCTTCCGTTCAAGTCTCAAATTTTGATAAAGGAAACGATATAGAAGAAATTATCAATGACTCTGAGAACTGGAAATTCATCTTGAACAAATCAAAACTTCAACCAGACAATATTCATAATTACGAAATTGATAATAAGTCGACCGAAGGCATTACTCACGTTAGATTAAATATTTATCCTGATGGAGGAGTATCAAGATTTAGAATTTTTGGTTTGAAATTGTAAAATGAATAATATTTCAATCGAACAATTGGATATTAATATTTTTTCTAGATTTGGGCATATTATACAAAAGAAAAATGCTTTGGAATTGCGTTCTATCAATCAAGGCACTACCACTAGGTATCATAATATTTCTAAGCTAAATTTAGAAAGTAACAATGGAAATTCCAGTATTTCTGTCTTTTCTGGTTCTCCAAGAGATCTTCCAATAGAAATAAAAATAATGGAAAAACATCCAATAGCTTCACAAAGTTTTCTTCCAATTCAAGANTATGATTGGTTGATAGTCGTTTGTGAAGAAAAAAATGAATTACCAGATTTAANTACTTTAAGATGTTTCCATGTAGATGGTGATACCGGCATTACATACAATAAAAATGTATGGCACCACCCTCTTTTAGTAAAGAAAAAACAAGATTTTTGGGTTGTTGANAGAATAAATGATCAAGAAAGCTCTTCTATCAATTTAAAAGAACATCATTTCAATAATAATGAGATTANGTTCATTAATTTATAAACATAATAATCTTTTTGACGCGACTTTATGTTTTTCCAAGGNTAAATTAAGATCAAATTTATTTAAATGACCATTTTGAGAAATTATCTCTCCATTACAAATTGTGTAGGCGGTTTCTATAGGTGAACATAATACCAAAGCAGCCAATGGATCACTCCAAGCTCCAGACATAGCGATTTTATTTAAGTCATAAATTGCAAAATCTGCAGCTTTTCCCACTGAAATCTGACCTATATCATTTCTATTTAGTACTTCTGCACCGCCCCTTGTTGCAGTATATAATGCTTCTCTTGGTGAAAATTTATTAGCACCTATGTTAACTCTTTGTAATAACATGGCTTGACGAGCTTCATTTAAAAGATGTCCGCTATCATTTGAACTTGAACCATCCACTCCTAATCCTACTTTAACACCTTTATCTATCCACGTTCTCAGTGGAGCTATTCCACTAGCCAGTCTCATATTTGAACAAGGGCAATGAGCAATACCAGTGCCTGTTCTAGAAAATAATTCAATTTCATCTTCATCTAATTTAACACAATGGGCATGCCACACATCATCCCCTACCCAACCTAATTCTTCGATATACTGACCCGGGGTCATACCAAAATTTTCTTTTGTATAAATAAGATCTTCATCATTTTCAGCCAAATGAGTATGCATGCTGACTGAATAACTACGAGCTAATTTAGCAGTCTCCTTCATTAAATCTTGACTAACGCTAAACGGAGAACAAGGCGCTAGACCTATTCTTAACATTGAAAATTTAGAAGGATCATGAAAATCTTCAACCACCCTCTGACAATCTTTTATAATAAAATCCTCTTTTTCAGTAAGAGTGTCTGGTGGAAGCCCACCCTTACTAACACCAATACTCATCGAGCCTCTAGTTGCGTGAAATCGACAACCGACCTCCCCTGCCGCTTCTATTTGATTTTCAAGCTTAGATCCATTTGGAAAAAGATATAGATGATCGCTAGAAGTAGTACACCCACTAATCACCATTTCAGACAATCCAATTAAAGTTGAAATATAGATGTCAGACGGTAAAATTTTATTCCAAATAGGATATAAGTTTGTGAGCCAACCAAATAATGATTCATTTTGAGAATCTCGGTAACAGCGTGTTAAATTTTGGAATAAATGGTGATGTGTATTTACTAAACCAGGTATGACGACCTTCTCGAATGCGTCAATAACAAATTCTGGATTATAATGGAAATTTGCAAGGTCCCCAATATCTACAATTTTGCCATCTTCACAATAAATAGATTTGTTAATAATCTCATTTCTATCATCGTCCATAGTCGCAATGACACTTGCATTTTTAATTAATAAACTTGACATCTTCACACAAAAAAAATTACACCGCTTATAAGCGGTGTAATGTATCAATATTTAATAAACTTTTAAATGCTTATTTAATCTTCTTCTGGAAGCATCAAATTCAGAACAACAGCTAAGAAAGCGGCTGGTAATAAACCAGATGTCATTAACATCTGAATCTCAGTACCCAATCCTGAAACAGAAGCTGGAACTTTTTGCAAGCCAAATCCAATAGAGAGTGATATAGCAAAAATCATCATATTTCTTCTATTCCAATTAACGCTACTTAGCATATTGATACCTGCAGATGCGACCATTCCAAACATGACAATCACACCACCACCTAAAACTGCTATTGGCATCGATGATACTATGGCTCCTATTTTAGGAACTAGGCCACAAAGGACAAGAAAAATTGCTGCTATTGTAACCACAGATCTGCTCATAACGCCAGTCATAGAAATCAATCCAACATTTTGACTAAAGCTGGTATTTGGAAGACCTCCAAAAACACCTGCAACTGCAGTTCCAATTCCGTCTGCATAGGTACCACCTTGTATCTCTTTATCTGTGGCTTCTCGGTTAGCGCCACCTTTTGCGATACCAGAAATATCTCCAACAGTTTCAATCGCGCTTACAATTGACATTAAGCACATAGCTATAATGACTGTTAAATTAATATCAAATCCATATTTAAAAGGCTCTGGCAATGCAAACCAAGCTGCTTTTTCTACTCCGGAAAAATTCACACTTCCCATAAAAATAGCAACTACATAAGCAGCTATCATTCCTAATAACACAGAAGAGCTTGAAATAATTCCCTTAGTCCAAAATTTTAACCAGAAAGCTACAATAATAACAATCAGTGCAAGGCTCCAATTACCCATGCCACCCCATGTTGGTTTAGACATGTTAAAATCACCAGCCCCTCCTGCGGCGTATTGAATACCTACTGGAATTAAATAAATTCCAATAGCTAGGATAATTATTCCTGAAACTAATGGTGGGAACCAATGGCGAATTTTACCAATAAAAGATCCTAAGAATGCATGGAAAATACCACCAATAACTATTCCTCCAAATAACGTGCCCATTCCCATTTTGGCCGCTCCTATCATAACAGGAACAAAAGCAAAACTAGTGCCTTGCATTACTGGAAGTCTTGCTCCAATTGGACCTAATCCAATTGTTTGCATTAATGTGGCTATGCCTGCAAATAACATAGACATCTGAATTAAAAAAACTGTATCAGCACTGCCAAATGCAAAACCTGCAACTCCTGCAATAATAATTGAAGGTGTAACATTACTTACAAACATTGCTAAAACATGTTGCAATCCAAGTATCAATCCCACTTGTAAAGGTGGGACATAATCTGGATTTTTTAAGTCTTCTTGAGAAACGTTTTCTAAGGCACTCATAAATACCTCCCCTAAATGTTGTTTAACTTTGAAAGAAAATCACAAGATATAGATAAAAACAACAATAATGTACTTAACTTGTTAATACCTCAATACTCGTAAAATCTCAGAAGGGGTCGCCGGAGAATTTAGCATTTCAGGTTTTGATCCTTCCGAAGAAGCTTTTATTGCTTCTTTCAGAGCTAAAAAATGAGAAATTGCAAGTAATAGAGGTGGTTCACCAACTGCTTTGGATCTAAAAATTGTTTTTTCCTCATTATCTGCATTTTCTAATAATTTTACTTTAAAAGCTTTAGGTATATCTCTACTTCCAGGTAATTTGTATGTGGATGGCCCAGTTGTTAATAATTTTCCTTCTTGAGAAAAACATAATTCTTCACATGTCAACCATCCAAGACCTTGAATAAACCCACCTTCTATTTGACCTATATCAATATTCTCATTCAAAGAATTTCCACAATCTTGAACAATATCGGCCCTTAAGATTCTACTCTCACCTGTATTAATATCTAACAAAGCTTCAGAAACTGCTGCCCCCCAAGTAAAATAAAAGTAAGGATGCCCTTTAAGCTTATTTTGATCCCAAAAAATTTTTGGGGTTTTATAATAACCAGTTGACGATAAAGAGATACGGCTTTCCCAACAAGAAAATGCTAACTCTGAAAAAGATAAACTTTTATTGCCACAAATGATCCTTCCATCGTTAAAAACAATATTTTTTTTGTTTTTTTTAAATAATTTTGCAGCATGATCAATCATTCTGTTTTTTATAATATTTGAAGCATTCCATGCTGCCATTCCATTCAAATCCGAGCCGGATGATGCTGCCGTTGCTGATGTGTTTGGAACTTCTGCTGTATTAGTTGA
>JGI20158J14315_10002169_pt1 | contig 13877 bp, 15 predicted proteins | sample COG_08_FD_14315 | JGI IMG/M metagenome (IMG submission 14315)
TTTTCTAAAATTTAAGTTAATTAAATCTATTATTAAAATAAACCCATCTAATCCTTTTCCAATATTTAATATTTTTTTTATTACTTCGTTTGCTTGTATTGTGCCCACAATTCCAGCAACTGTACCAAGTATGCCCTCTGATTCACAATTTAATATATCATCAGAGATTTCTTTTTCCTGATAAAAACATCTTAGACAAGGTAGGTTTTTTTTCTTAAAATCAAAAGTAAAGACATGACCATCAAATTTGCTAATACCAGCACTTATAAGAATTTTTCTATGTTTTAAGCAAAAATCGTTTATTAAAAATTTTGTTTTAAAATTATCTGATCCATCAACAATATAATCATAGTCATTAATAATTTTTTTAAAATTTAGTTTATTCAATCTGATGTTATAAATTTTTACATTTGTATTAGAATTTATCTTTTTAATCTTTTCTTTTGCAATTTTGACTTTTGACTTTCCAATATCAGATGTGTTAAATAGACTTTGTCTATGTAAATTAGAAAGACCGACTACATCATCATCAATAAGACCAATCGATCCGACACCTGCCCTTGTAAGAAATTCTGCGACTGGAGATCCAAGACCACCTACCCCAACAACCAAAACACGTGAAGAAAAAATTTTTTTCTGACCTATAATTCCAATATTTTTCAAAATTATTTGTCTAGAAAATCTCTCAATTAAGCTCTTACTTATTTGGTTTTTCATTTACCTGTGGAACCAAATCCACCTTCTCCACGAACAGTATTTGGTAAATTATCTGTTTCTTCCAATTCCATCTTTATGACAGGAACTAAAATCATTTGAGCAATCCTATCCTTATTATTTATCAAAAACTCTTGTTTGCCATGATTGTAAAGAATGACTTTAATTTCTCCTCTATAATCACTATCAATAGTTCCTGGTGTATTAAGAACTGTAATATGGCTTTTTGCGGCTAGTCCTGATCTTGGACGTATTTGTAGTTCATATTTTTCAGAAAATGCAACAGATAAACCGGTAGGCACTAAACAAGAGTTGTTTGGAAGTAATTTAATTGGTTCGTTAATAAACGCCATTAGATCGACTCCAGAAGCCCCAGATGTTTTATAATTTGGTAGTTGTACTTCTGGTGCTAATTTTTTAACTAATACTTTGACCACTGAATTTTAATTAAATTGTTTGATAATTCTTTCTACTATTTCGTCAGAAATTTCTGATTTTTTTTTCATTGAAAGTTTTTCATCTTGTCTTTTTTTATCCTTATAAAAAATTGAAACTTCATTTAACATTGATTCAAATCCAATTGATTTATTTGATACATCGTTTGCAATAATCCAATCACAATTTTTTTCATCTAATTTTTTTTGTGCATTCATTTGAATATTGTCTGTCTCAGCTGCAAAACCAATAACTAATTTTGGTCTAAGGGAATTATGTTTTGATACGTAATTCAAAATATCAATATTTTTTTCTAGTTTTAAATTTAAAGTTTCTTGTTTTTTTATTTTGGTATCACTTTTTTCTTTAACTTTAAAATCAGCTACCGCGGCTGTAAAAATTGCAACATCAGTTGGAAGGTTTTCCCTAGTAGCTTTTAACATTTGATCAGCAGTTTCAACTTTTATTAATTTTATATTATCATCTATTTCTAAATTGGTAGGACCAGAAATTAAAGTTGTTTGAAATCCCCTTTTTACTAAAGATTTAGCAATAGCGTATCCTTGTTTTCCAGATGATCTATTTGTTATAAATCGTACTGGATCAATATATTCATTTGTTGGTCCAGCAGTTACTAGCGCTTTAAGTTTTTGATTTTTATTTATATTTTCAAAATAATTTTTGACTATTTCTAGAATATTGTTTGGCTCTGTCATCTTTCCTTCACCATATTCGCCACAAGCCATATCTCCAATCTCGGGTCCAATAATTTTATATCCGTAAGATTTTAATTTATTAATATTTTCTTGTGTTGCTGCATGTTCCCACATTCTCACGTTCATAGCTGGTGCTAGAAAGATATCTTTATCAGACGCTAGTATAACTGTTGAGGCCAAATCATCCGAAGTGCCGGCACTTAATTTTGAAATAGTATTTGCTGTTGCGGGCACCACTAGAATAATATCAGCCCATCGAGAAAGAGATATATGGTCCATTTCAGCTTCATTCTTTGCATCAAATAAATCATCATAAACTTTTCCTTGGGAAAGAGAGGTGACAGATAAATCAGTTACAAATTCTTTAGCACTTTTGGTAAGAATAGTTTTAATTTTTGCACCTTGTTTATTAAGTAATCTAATTAGATCTAAGCTTTTATATGCAGATATACCACCACATATTATAAGTAAAATTTTTTTATCTGATAAATTATTCATTGAACAAATTAAAATACTAATAGACCAAAAATTACAAGCAATAATAAACCAACAATAGACTGATTTCTAAAGGCTATCATTTCAGATTTTTTTTCATTTAAAGCTGTGTAGGAGTTTGAATTTTGAGGTATTTGACCACTTGCCAAAAATGTTAGAGCTTGGTTAGCTTTGTCCATAATTTCAGGAAAATCAGGCAATCTTTTAATGACTTCTGTGGTGCTTTTTAAACCTTCACTTAAAGTATTAATAGGGTCCTTAGTTTCTTTAAGCCAGTTTTCCAAAACTGGTTTTGAAGTCTCCCATATATTAGTATTTGGATTTAATTTTCTAGCAACACCCTCAACAACTACCATTGTTTTTTGTAACATTAGTAACTGAGGTTGAGTTTGCATATTGAATTTTTCAGTTACATCAAAAAGTTGTTTTAATAATTTGCCACCAGATATATCTTTTACAGATTGTCCAAAAATAGGCTCTCCAATTGATCTTAGTGCTTGAGCGAGATCATCTACAGGCACATTTTTTGGAACCAAACCTGCTACTAAATGCACTTCAGCTACTTTTTTATAATCTCTTTGAATAAAACCAAAAAGAATTTCAGCTAAAAATCTTTTACTTAAATTATCTAATCTTCCCATAATACCAAAATCTATAGGCACAATTTGTCCATTATCATCAATAAATATATTCCCTTGATGCATGTCTGCATGAAAAAAACCATCTCTAACAGCATGTCTAAGAAAATGTTGTATAATATCTGAAGCAATTTGTTTGGTGTCAATATTTCTTTTCTGTAAAGTTTCCGTTTCACGAATTGAAACACCATCAACCCAATCTAGTGTCATTACATTTTCACTTGTAAAATTCCAATAAATTTGAGGAACCTTAAAACCAACATCGTTTTTAGTATTTTCAGCATATTCATTTGCTGCTGCAGCTTCGAATCTTAAATCCATTTCTAAATTAGTGATTTCTTTAAGAAGAAAAACAACTTCAACTAATTTTAATCTTTTTGTTTTTTTTATAAATGACTCAACTATAAAGGCAAAAAGCATTAAAGCATCAATTTCTTCATTAAATATTTTTTTTATATTTGGCCGTAAAATTTTAATGGCTACATCTTTAATTGTGCCATTGTCATTAATTTTGGCTTTATGGACTTGAGCTATGGACGCTGCAGCCACAGGTTCACTTAAGTCTATTATTGAATTGTATGTTTCATCTCCCAAGTCTTTATTTATAATTTTTTTTGCTTCAGATAAAGAAAATGCTGGAAGCCTGTCCTGTAAACCTTCTAATTGTTTAGCAAGNTCATCACCAATTATATCTGGTCTAGTAACTAAAAATTGACCTAATTTNATAAAAGTTGTTCCCATAGATTGAAGTGATTTGGAAAGTCGCTCCCCTTCACTCACATTATAATTTAACTTTTGTGAACTAGAAAANGAAAAGGATAGAATTTTAAACAAAATTTTTACAGCCAGTGGCGGTGTTTTAAATTTAGATACAATATTTAAAACATCTGACTTTGCCAATTTTCTACCTAACTTAAATAATATAAAAAGTTTCTTAATCATTAAATTTTCCAACCAGAGTGAATTGCCACAATACCACCAGATAAATTTTTATAAGTGCAGTTCTCAAATTTATTTTTTTTCATTAACTCAATAAGTTCTTCTTGATTAATGAAATTTTCTATACTTTTAACTAAATATTCATAAGGTTCTTTTTTACCCACAATGGCTTTTCCAATTAAAGGAATAATTTTTGAATAATTTTTATATATAAATTCAAGATTAGAATTTTGAATTTTTGAAAATTCAAGGCAGAGATACCGCCCACCTGGTTTGAGCACGCGATATGCCTCAGAGATAGCTGAATTTAAATTCTTGGTATTACGTAATCCAAAACTAATTGTATAGTAGTCACATGAATTATCTTTAATTGGTAATTTTTCTGCAGGAGCGATTACCCATTTAATATTTTTATATCCACTTAATTTGGCCTTTCCTTTACTGACCATTCCTCTGTTTGGGTCAACACAAAAAACTTTGTTATCTATATTCGTTACATCAAGAAAAAGTTTACCTAGATCTCCCGTACCACACGCAACATCAATTAAAACTTTATCCTTAGAGGGATTCATTAAGCTCATTAAATCCCTTTTCCATATCCTATGAACACCTAAAGACATGAAGTCATTCATTAAGTCATATTTATCATAGACATTATCAAAGACGTTTTGAACAAGACCTTTTTTATTTTGGAGATATTGTTGCATATTAAATATATTATTTATTGATAATATAGTGCCAAATGCCAGAATTACCAGAAGTAGAAATAGTCAAACAATCACTAAGTCAAAATATTCAACAAAAAAAAATACAAAAAGTAATAATAAAAAATAGAAATTTGAGGTTTAAAATTCCCTCGAAATTTGAGCAATTATTAAAAAATAAATTTATTGTAAAAGTATCTAGATTTTCTAAATATTTGATATTTAATTTTTCAGATAGATCTTTTTGTTTAGTACACCTTGGAATGTCAGGAACTATTCATTTGATAAAAAAAAATAACTTAAATAATTTTACAAATACAAGTTTTTATAANTCCTNAAATCTTCCAAAAAAACATAACCATGTCGAAATACGGTTAAAAAATNTAAAAATTATTTATAATGACCCCAGAAGGTTTGGATTTTTTAGATATATAAANAATGAACAAGAACTAAAAAAAAAGTTTGAACATTTAGGACCAGAACCATTTTTTAAAGAGTTTAATTTAAAATATCTTATGAATTATTTTAAAAATAAAAAAAAAGATATTAAAAGTTTTTTATTAGACCAAAAATTTGTCTCTGGAATAGGCAATATTTATGCAAGTGAAATCTTATTTTTATGTAAAATAAATCCAAAAAAAGAGGCATTTAAATTGACAAAAAAAGAGGGAAAAAAAATTATCTCTTTTTCAAAAATTGTACTAAATAAAGCTATTAAAAAAGGAGGATCAAGTATTAGAGATTTCAAAAATATTTTAGGAGAAAATGGAAATTATCAAAAAGAATTTAAAGTTTATCAAAAAGAAAGTGGTAATTGCCCAAGAAACAAATGTAAGGGAAAAATAAAGAAAATAGTTGTAGCCAAAAGATCAACATTCTATTGTAATATTTGTCAAAAATAGTTAATTAATCTATTGACCCATATAAGATCTCGAGCTATACCACTGCGCTTATGGCAAACACTAAATCAGCAATAAAAAGAATTAGAAGAATAGCCACTCAAACAATGGTTAATAAAGCCCGTAGGAGTAAGTATAAAAACGCTATTAAAAAGATGAATCTCCTTATACTAGATAAAAAGAAAGCAGAGGCTTTAAAGTTCTTGCCTAAATTGAATTCAGAATTAATGAAAGTAGCAAAAACTGGAATTATAAAAAAAGCAAATGCTTCAAGAAATGTATCCAGGATTACCAAAAAAATATCTGCGCTTTAAAGATCNACTATAAGTTGTCNANAAAATATTCAACTAAAAGTATTTATACTAAATAAGAAAACAATCTTAGAAAAAATACCATATCTAGATTAAATTAAAATTAATTAATTTGTAAAAAACACTTTCATAGATTTTAGGTTTGTAAAACAAATTTTTATAAAAAAACAAAAAGATTTAAAAAAATTTAATTCACGTAAAAAACGATTCACTTATAGATTTTATTTATTTTCAATTTTAATAATTTACTTATTGCAAAAGTTATAATTAGGTCTTAACTGGTTTAATTCCTACAAAACAATGTCAAACAAGAATATTACAAAAAATTTAGTTAATACACATTCAGAGTCAATAGATTGGTCTGTTATTCAAAAAGATATGAGAACTAAATTAGGAAATGATATTTATGAAAGCTGGTTAAGAAAAATCGATTTTGTAGAAGAAATGAATAATTATGTTTTGCTGTCAGTTTCAACACGATTCATAAGAGATTGGATCACCTCAAGATATTTAGATCAAATATTAAAAATAGTTAAAATATATAAAAAAGATTTAAGTAGAATAGAATTTAAAATTATTGAAAAAACAACTCAAGATCAAGATTCTGATAATAAAAATGATGTGGCTAATAATCAAAATGTATCATTTATAAAAGATACCTATCTACAATATAACAGAATAGATCCAAATAAAAGATTTGATAACTTTATTACAGGCTCAAGTAACAAGCTGGCTTATGAAGCAACATTGAAAGTTTCAGATAATATTTCTCACTATAATCCACTTTATATTTATGGTGGTGTTGGTATGGGCAAGACTCATTTATTAAACTCTATTGGACTATCACTAAAGGAAAAAAATAAAGTAATGTTTATTTCGGCAGAAAGATTTATGTATCAGTTTGTTAAATCCATTAAATCAAACGAAATGGTTAAGTTTAAAGAGTATTTTAGAAATACAGATATCTTGATAATCGATGATATTCAATTCATGAATGGTAAAGAGGCCATGCAAGAAGAGTTTTTTCACACATTTAATGCTCTATTGGAGAAAGGTTCACAAATTGTAATTTCAGCAGATAGGGCACCAAATAAGTTAGCAAGAATACAAGATAGAATTAAATCAAGGTTTGCAGGGGGCTTAGTAGTGGATATACAAAAACCTGATTATGAACTTAGAAAAAAAATAGTTGAACAAAAAACAAAAGAATTAAATAATTTTTACTCAAATCAAATAAATATTTCAGAGGAGATACAAAAATTTATAAGCACAGAAATAACAACAAGTATTAGAGAGTTAGTTGGAGCTATTAATCGAGTTGTTTCATTTTCTAGGATATATAATAAAGTCCCAAATTTATCAGAAATCAAGGTTGTGCTAAAAGACCTATTAAATATTTCGGATAATAAAGTTACAATAGATTCAATACAGTCGATTGTATGCAAATTTTTTAAGATTAGTAAAAATGAGATGCTTTCATCAAGAAGATCTAGATATCTTGTACGCCCAAGGCAAACAGCAATATATTTAACAAAAATTCTAACTTCCAAATCTCTACCAGAAATAGGTAGAGAATTTTCTAATAGAGATCATACAACAATTATTCATTCAGTTAAAACGATTGAAAAATTAATGGAAAAAGATGAAGAAATGACAAATAATGTTAATAAATTAAAAAATCAAATATTGTACAACAAAGAAAATGAAATTTAGCGTTAATCAGCAAGATTTACAACAAGCATTAAATTATTGTCAGGGTGTAATAGAAAAAAGAAGCACATTGCCGATATTATCAAATATTTTGTTGGATGTTAAAAACTCAAATTTAACAATTACAGCTACAGACTTGGATTTGATATTTATTCATCAGATAGAAAATGTAGAAGTTATTGAGGAAGGAAGCACAACTACAGTCTCATCAACTATGTACGATATAATAAGAAAGCTTTCAGCTGGAAAAAAAATAAATCTATCATTAACAGAAAATAAACTAAAGGTTGAGTCAGAAAAATCACTTTTCAATTTGAACTGCATGAGTGCAGCAGAATTTCCATTAACAGATGAAAATTTTAACCAAAATGAATTTTCTATAAAATCAAAACACTTTCTTAAATTATTGAATAAATGTAAGTTCTCAGTTTCAAATGATGAAACAAGACATTATTTGAGTGGAATATTTTTTCATCAAACACAGGTTGAAGATAAAAACTTTTTAACCGCAGCAGCAACAGACAGTCACAGAATGTCTATATCAAAAATAAAATTAGAAAACAAAGTAGAATTTGAACCGATTATACTTCCTAAAAAGACAATATTTCAATTGTGCTCTTTATTAGAAAACTATGATGGTGATGTAAAAATATCAAATATTAAATCTAAAATTAAATTTGAGATTAATAATAGTATTTTAATATCAAAATTAATTGATGGAAAATTTCCAAATTATATTCAGGTTATTCCTAAAAATAATCAAAAAAAATTAGAAATAGACCTTAAATTATTTTTGGACTCCGTAGATAGAGTTGCATCAGTTTCGCTTGATAAAAAAGATGGTGTAAAATTTAATATGTCTAAGGATCTTTTAAAATTGTCTGTTAATAATACCAATAGTGGAGATGGAAAAGAAAGTTTAAACGTTAAATTTGACCATGATTTAGAAATTAGTTTTAATTCTAGATATCTAATAGATGTTGCTTCTCAACTTGATGGTGAAAAAATAGAAATATTTTTCAACGATACAGGGTCTCCAGCTTTAATTAAAGACCCAAGTGATTTTGATAGCATTTTTGTTGTAATGCCAATGAAGGGCTAGTTTAAAGCATCAAGCTCAGAATAAATAGATTGCTCTAATTGTTTTAAAAAATTTTCCTTTTCTAATCCGGGCTCGATTGGCTTTAAAATAGAAATAGTTATGGTTTTATTAATTGTTTTAGATCCATATTTAGGCCAAGTATTTCCTGAATTAATAGCTATTGGCTGGCATGAAATTCCTAATTCTTCATAAATTCTACTAGAGCCTTTTTTAAAAGGTGGCCTCTCACTAGGAGCTAACCTTGTTCCTTGTGGAAAAATTATTAAAGGTCTGTCTGATAAATTTATTTGTTTTATAATATCATCAAAAAATCCTAAATTTTCTTTTGATATTTTATTTCTTTTTATTGATATTGAACCTATTTTTTTTAGGTACCAACCAAATATTGGAATCATCAATAATTCTTTTTTTAGAATAAAAACGGGGCCTTCAAAAATAGTCTGTAAAAAAAAGGTTTCAAACATTGATTGATGTGAGGCAGCTATGAAAAATTTTTTATTTTTGATGATATTTTCTTTACCTTTAATGACTATTTTTGTTGATAGAAAAATTTTTAAACAAAAAGATGTCCAATACCCCATAATTTTTCCTCCAAATAAAACAATTTTTTTAGGTAGAAAAAGTGCAGGTAAAAAAAATATAGAAATAACGACTATTCCAGTAAAAAAAATATAGAAAATAAAGAGTTTCTTATCATTCTAATAAAAAACTAAATTAAGTTTTTTAGTTTTTGTCTTTTCCTAATTATGTTAATTTTTGATCCCTTGATCAATACTTCTGTTGGTTTAGGTCTTACATTATAATTTGAGCTAAGTGAAATTCCATAAGCTCCAACATCACACATCACAATAAGGTCTTTTTCTTTAAGTTTTTGAAATTTTTTTATTGTTGTAAATTTATCAGTACTTTCACAAATTGGACCAACAAACTCATAAATTTTGTTAGATATTTGTCTATTTTTTATTGCAGGAACTGTCATATGGTTCACACCATATAGTGCTGGCCTCATTAAATCATTCATAGCCGCATCTAGAATGATAAAACTTTTTTTGATACTTTCTTTAATATAAATTACTTTTGAAATTAAATATCCTGTATTTCCAATTATTGATCTACCAGGTTCAAATATTATTTTTGTATTATTTTTTTTTAAGAATTTTTTTATGGCAACATTATATTTTTTATAGTTGAGCTTTTTATCATCTTTTTTGTAAGATATTCCCATTCCTCCTCCAAGATCAATAAATTCAAAATTATAGTCAGTTTTTTTTATAATTTTATTAATTACATTCAACATTTTTTCGAAGGGTTTATGATTTAAAATTTGACTACCAATATGAACACTTAAACATTTAAGTTTAATATTTTTTGATTTTTTAATATAATTAACTAATTGGAAAAATGTTTTTTCATCTACACCAAATTTATTTTCTTTTTTACCAGTTGAGATTTGTTTTAAAGTTTTAGGCATCTGTATTAGGGTTTAGTCTTATACCTATATTGACAACTTTTTTTTTCAATTTAGAAATTCTTTCTATCTCAATTATTTCGCTTTTGGACTCAGCATTTATTAACAAAATTTTTTTATCAATAGCATAGCTTATTTCTTCAGATGTTTTGCCAACACCTGAAAAAACAATCTTATTGGGTTTAATACGAGCTTTTAAAGCTAACATTAGTTCACCCATTGAAACTACGTCTGCACCCAAGCCTAATTTTGCAACTTCTTTAATTAGATTTACATTTGTATTAGATTTTACAGCAAAACAAATTAAAGGAGAGAATGTGTTAAAGTTTTTTTTAAAATTAAAAATATTTTCTTTTAATTTTTTATAAGAATAGCAATAGGTNGGAGATCCAAATTTTTTTTCAATGTCTTGAACTTTAACTTTTTCAATTAAAAGNTTATTTTTAATATATTTCATTAGGCCTTAAAATTAAGGATATCTGTTTTATTTGCTTTATATTCTGGGTCACCNTTTTTTCCACATGCAAAAAGAAGTGTACAAAATATAAAAATTAAAATTAATTTTTTTATCATTTTTTATTTTTTTTGTATTTTTTTATCATTTTTTTTATATTACCAAAAGATGTTCCGCCGTAAGAATTTTTTGAGTTTACAGAGTTTTTTAAGTTAAACACTTTTAAGATATCATTCGAGAGTTTTGGTTCAATTTTTTTTATTTCCCCTATACTCAATTCTTCAAGTTTCTTATTATTTTTTTCAGCATAGTTAACTATAGAGGCTGTAATTTGATAAGCTTTTCTGAAAGGCATTGCATAATTTTTTACAAGATAGTCTGCTAAATCAGTAGCAGTTATATAACCAGAATTTGCCAACTCTAACATTTTTTGTTTATTTGGTTTTATATTCTTTAAAACCTCGTTAAGAATATCAATACAATTATTTAGCATTTCATCAGACTTAAAAAGTATTTCTTTATCGTCTTGAAGATCTTTAAAATAAGATATTGGTAGTCCCTTAAGAATTGTTAACATAGAAAATAAATTTCCATACATAGATCCTGTTTTTCCTCTTAAGTACTCTAGTAAGTCAGGATTCTTTTTTTGTGGCATTATAGAAGATCCTGTTACAACTTTATCTGAAAGAACAATTAGTTTGAAACCATCTGAATTCCAAATAATTAGTTCTTCAGCTATTCTTGAAATATGCATAGAACAAACTGATACACTATATAAAAAATCTAAAACAAAATCTCTATCAGCAACAGTATCTATAGAATTATTTGTTGGTTTATCAAATCCTAATTTTTTAGCTGTAAAATTTCTATCAATATTAAAAGATGTACCTGTCAGAGCCGCAACTCCTAGAGGGCACTCAGATAAGTTTTCTAAATTGTTCAAAAATCTTTTTTTATCTCTTGTAAACATTTCAACATAAGCCATTAAGTAATGAGCAAAAGATGTTGCCTGGGCATTTTTTAAATGAGTAAATCCTGGCATTATAGTTTCAATATTATTTGCAGAAATTTTAAGTGTAGTATTAATTAAATTATCTAAAGCTGCGTTAATTTTTTTGGTTGCTGACTTAGTCCACATTTTGAAATCTGTAATAATTTGATCATTTCTAGATCTTCCTGTGTGCATGTATCCAGCCTCTTCACCTATAATTTGGAATAATCTTTTCTCAATATTCATATGAATATCTTCATATCTTTTATTATATTCAAATTTGTTTTGTTCAATTTCTTTTTTAATCTTGTTTAATCCATAAATAATTTTATTTTTTATTTTGAAAGAAATAATTTTTTGTCTAAAAAGCATTTCAACGTGTACAATCGACCCTTTTATATCCTCTTGAAAAAGTTTTTTATCAATATCAATTGAATTACCGATTTTTTGAAACAAGGAAGAGACATCTTTTTTTATTCTAGAGTCCCATATTGCCTTATTGTTTTTATTTTTTACCATGATAATTAATTATACATATTTACTATGAAATTATTAATAATATTTATTTATCTATTAACTTTAAGCTTTGGTCACGCCACAGACAAACCAAACATCAAAAATCTGGTAGTAAATAAAAATCCAAAAACATATGAACAAGTTATTTTTAAAGATAAAAATCAAAAAAACATCAATTTAGCTGATTATAAGGGAAATTTGATCTTATTAAATTTTTGGGCAACATGGTGTGCTCCTTGTAAAGAAGAAATGCCTTCTCTTGATAATTTACAGGCTAATAGCAATCTTAATAATATAATGATTTTTCCAATTAATATTGGACAGGAAGAATTAATAAAATCGCAAATATTTTTTGATGAATTAAGTATTAAAAATTTAGAGATTTACTTTGACCCTACTGTTTCACTGGCTAAAAAGTTTAAATTAAGGGGAGTCCCAACTTCAATTTTATTTAATAAAGAAGGACAAGAATTTGCACGAATTATTGGCTCTATCGATTTTAATAATAAAGATTTTATCAATTGGTTAAAATTTTATAACTAGTCTTTAAAGAAGTAAGCAAAAGATACAAGTGCCACTATCGCTATAAATTGTAAAAGGACTCTAAGTTGCATTAATTTATTGGAGTATTTTTTACTAGTTTCCCCACCCTTAAAGAGAGTGCCAATTCCAAGAATTAGAACTACAGCTACTACTATTAAAAGGACTATTGCAAATATTTTAACTAAAGTTCCAGAAATCATAATTGTATTGTAGAGTGTTTTGATTAAAAAAAAACATAATTTACTATCTATGACATTTTGCCTAACAACCACAGTTATAAAACCTGAACAAAATAAACCTGTCAAAAATGCTGTTATTTTACTTCACGGATATGGTGGAGATGGAAAAGATATAAGCATGTTAACTTTAGGTTGGAAGAGACATTTACCAAATACTATTTTTTTATGTCCTAATGGGCATGAAAAATGTCCAATTAATCCATCAGGGTTTCAATGGTTTGACCTTACAAAAGATGATCCAGAGTATATAATAGAACAATCCAAGAAGGCTGAAAATATACTTAAAGTGTATATAAATGAAATTAAAAATAAATATGATTTAAAAAATTCTGAAATTTGTTTAGCAGGCTTTAGTCAAGGCTGTATGATGTCTATTAATATGGGGTTAATAAGTGATGAAAATTTTAATTCTATAGTTGGTTTTTCAGGTAAAATAATTAATCGAGAAGATTTNATTAATAGAAAAATTTCGCTTACNAAAATGCTTTTAATTCATGGNGATCAAGACGAAGTTGTCGCACCAAATTTTCTATTAGAGGCCAAAGATTTTTTAATTAGATTAAAATGTGAAGTTGAAACAAAAATGATAAAAAATTGTGGACATCAAATACCCATTGAAGCATCCAGTCATGCATTAATGTACATAAAGAATAATTTTAAAATCTAAAAAAATATATAAATTAAATACTGGTTATTGCTAAAATAATTTATTTCAGTTAAGATTTATTTATGAATTTTGAGAACAAAATCTTTCTTTAGAAAAATGTCCTGCTTTAGTTTTAAATGCAGATTATAGACCTTTAAGTTATTATCCATTATCTTTGTGGAGTTGGCAAGACTCGGTAAAATCAGTTTTTTTAGACAGAGTAAGTATTGTTAGCAATTATGATAGAGTAATTAGGAGCCCATCTTTTGATATGAAGTTACCTAGTGTCATTGCTCTAAAAAGTTTTATTAAACCCCTTTCCAATCCTAGTTTTACAAGGTTTAATGTTTTTTTAAG
>JGI20158J14315_10002174_pt1 | contig 13865 bp, 10 predicted proteins | sample COG_08_FD_14315 | JGI IMG/M metagenome (IMG submission 14315)
TTGTTGTTGTTGTTGTTGTTTCTGTTGTCGATGATGTTGCGCGACGTAAAAGTCGTCTCCCTCGTCCTCATCATCTTCTTCTTCGGTCGACGACGACGATCTCATCTTCGCATCCTTCTTCCCGTCTTTCTCTTCTATTTCTTCTTCCTCGTCGTCGTCTGAATCGTCGTCCAAAATCTCAATCGTAATCACGTCGTCTTCTTTTCCATCATTCAAAACCATCTCTTTCTCGATTAGACGATGATGATGATGTTGAAAGTACAACACACCAACACGCGCGCGAAGAAGAAAAAAACGCCTTTACCAGCAGCGCGTGATACTAAAGAAACGCCCTTCTTCTGCGCTCCTCCTCCTCTTCTTTCGTATACACAATTATTTATTAAAGCTTCGCGTCGTGTGTTTATGTGTCGGTAGAGTAGAGTTTACAGCTGTAAGAGATATTCAAATTTAGGGTTCTACTAAAACCCTAAAGTTGCAAACCCTAAATTACACGGTCAAAAAGGGTTTCGAATTAGGGGAGTTCCTGGTTTTAGGGGACTGCTTTACCCACCAGACCGCACTCGCATTCGCGCGCGCGTTTCGAGAGAGAGAAAGAAAGAAAGAAGAGAGAATTTTTGAGAGACTCTTTTCTTCTCTCGCTTTAGTAGAGTGCGACTTCTTGCGTAAAACACTGATACACGCGATGGTAAAGACACGGCGAAAGAGAAGGCTGACGATGAGGGGAAAACACCAACAACCGCGCGAAGAAGAAGAAGAAGAAGAACGGAGGACGATACTAATAAAGAAGAAGAAGAGAAAAAAGAGGAGCAAAAACGATTCAGAAAACGAAGACGCTTTAAAAGCAGCAGAGGTAAGGATGTGCACGTCATCATCATCGTCCTCGTTCGCGTCGTCAAAAACATAAACTTTTCTGCGCTTTTTGTGAATTTGAATTTTGTTTTTCGAGTCTCGTCTCGAGACATTTTCAGAGAGAGAGACTTCATTAACCAGCCTCCTTTTCTCGATGTACGCGAGGATGTCTCTCTCGTAATACTCATGTAAAACAACACATTTATCATCATCATCATCATCGTTACAATACGCATCATCAGGGAGTACAAAAAGCGCGAACGCAAATTTGCGTGCAGTTGAGCGCGTTGCGACGTTCGCAAGCGTATTTGGACACGTATACGCTCGACGGATGGCGCTCGTCGAATCAGGAGAAGTTGAAACCAATCGCGGAGTTAGCGAAGAAACGGGAAGATATTTTCTTCCGGAAGTTGAAAGTCAGAGATTTGTTTGAGAAGTTAAACTACGACGAGAAGAAACTGGAGAAGTTCAAGTGCAAAGAAGATGAGGATGGGGAGATTGAATGCGAGGACGTGGTGTGTTGCGAGTGCGGATCGGGCGAGTGCAACGAGGAGGAGAACGACGTCGTGTTTTGCGACGGGTACTGCGATTTGGCGTATCACATGAAATGCGTGAAACCGCCGTTGAAACCGGAAGATATACCGAAAGGCGACGAAGGATGGTTGTGTCCTCTGTGCGATTGTCGCGTGGACGTGATTTACTATCTGAATTTGGATTACGATCAAAGGTTAGACATTGAAACGTGCACGCACTTGGACGTGTTTAAAAAAGAACAGGACATGTTCGACAAAGGCATAATACCTGGGACCTCGCGGTTTCATTTACACGGCGAGAACGAAGAAGACGTGTGGCCGAGCGACGAATCCGAGGACGAAGATTTCAAAGAGAAGAATGAAAAAGACGACGGTAAAGACGACAGCGACGAATCGCTCTCCGGGTCAGCGGTAGTTCCGCAATCATCATCTGATAGCGATGATAGCGAAAATAGCAGTAGTAGTAGCAGCAGCGATTCGGCAATCATCATAGAAGGACCTCGGAGAAGAACGAAAGTGGATTACGTGAAATTAAACGGCGACTTGTTCGGCGACGCCGTTTTAGACGGGGACGAAGAGGAGAAGCAAGACGCGAAAGTCAAACCGATGGCGGACAGGCGCGCGCAATTAGCCGCGTTAGTCGCACTGAATAAGAAGGAGAAAAACCAAAGCAGCAGCGGCGAGAATAAGAAGGGAAAAGCAGCGAGGAACAAAACAGCTTCTCCCGTGAAGACGAAAGGAACGCAGAGAAACGGAAACGGAGGAAATAATCGACGACGTAAACGACGAGGACGAGAAACAACAACAACAACAACAACAACAACAAAAGCAACAAAAACGAAAGTGTCTGCGCTGTTGTCCTCGAAATCGACGAAAGCAAACGAGAAGAAGAAGAAGAAGATGAAGATGAACAAGTAGTTTAGATGAAATACAAAAATTTAATTGAATTCACATTTTCGCGTCACAACACGAATACATGCACACAACACCAACCGGTTCAGAGGAGGAGGCAGAGGAGAAAGAACAAAAAAAAGAAGAACAAAAACGTGTAGCAGAGGAGGATATAATCATGAAATCGCGGTTGCTTTCGAACGCTTTCAAGTGCCTGTCGCCCGGACAGACTCGTCACATGTCGTCTTCTTTGGGAAATTCCATCCAAAGCGCGATAGATATCGCGAAGGAAAGCGAAGCAGAAGCTTTAAAAAATGTACCAAAAATGACCTATTACTCCGCGTGGTTCTGCCCATTCGCACACAGAGCGACGTTAGCGTTAGAACGACACCGCGGTTTCCTCTCGTACGAATGGGTTGAATCCTTAGGGTGGGAGAAACGAAGCAAAACGAACGAAGAGATTAAGACGAAACACGAGAATTGGTACCACTACAAATCGCCAGATTTGTTAAAAGCGAACCCGCTCGGGATGGTACCGACGATTAAAGACGAGTTTAACAACGTGATCACGGAATCGATCGTGTGCATACAATACATAGACGAGATTGTGAACGGAGGTAAGGAACCGATATTAGCGTCTTCGGCAGCCGAACGCGCGAAGGAACGGGTGATGGCGGATTTCGTCGCCAAGACTATTTGTAGCAAATACTATTCCGTGTTGGTGAGACAAGAGGAAACGGAGCAGTTAGAAGCGTTCGGAGAGATTGAGAAGGCGATCGAGAAGTTTGCGACGCATTTAGTAGATGATGACGATGTGATGATAGATGGCGAAAAACGCGAAAAAGGACGGTTTTTTAACGGTCGCCAAACGCCGGGTTTAGTCGATTTAACGCTCTTCCCTTGGGCGTGGCGCTTGCCCGTGTTTGAAACCCACCGGGACGAAAGGTTCAAAATCGACCCCGCTAAATCTGTCGGTTTGCGCAAATACATGCGATGGTTGCGCGATATGGTTAGTCGAGACGACGTCTCGCGCACTTTACCAAACTGGGAGGAATATTTACAACACATAACGAGATACGCCGACGGTTCCGCTCGAAGCAAAGTCGCCAACGCCGTTCGAGACGGAAGAAACGCGCACGAATACGACGACGAGAAAGATGACGTCAAAGAATAATACTAATACTAATACTAATAACAGAATGAATGATTACGAGATAACGATAGCGATTTGAATACTGTTCTGTACTACGTCAGCTCCAAGAAGATGTATATATTTTTGTCTTCTGAAAAGTCTTTTCAATCAAAACCCCGAAAAAAGGTCAATTCTATCCAAATTCTTCATTTTTATTCCACTTGAAGAATTGAATAAAATGTTTGCGGCGGCGAGTTTTGTCTCGTCATCATCCTTCTTGGCGAAAAGCCGCTCTTCGTCGTCTTTGAGGACTTTTAGGACGAGTAATACTACGAATACTAATACTACGAATAGCGGGAAAAGAGGTGCGTTGCACGTGTTATGCGCGGCGAGCAAGTCTCGAGCGAAAAAACGGGCGGCGAAATTGAGCGGCGACGACGGCGACGACAACGCTGCGGGAGGAGGATTAAAAAAAGAAACATCAATGTCCAAGCAACAAAAGGATAAGCTGAGAAAGCAACGGTCGGAAAAGTTACGCGCGATCGTTTCCAGCGAAGGGAGAAGGTACGAGAAGATTCAGAAAGATTTCTCGCTGACGAGAGACACGGCGAGAGAATACGTGCTCTCGGTGAGACAGAAAGGAGGAGGAGGCGGCGAAGGCGGCGAAGGAGAGAGCGTACTTTTACCGCTGTTAACGGATTGGCTCCCGGTGGCGGAGATCTTAGTCGCCGACCGCGTTTCGTTGGAAGCGACCATGGCGTTTAAGAAACTCGGGATGGATATGCCGGAAACGGACGACAACCCGAACGAGCCGAAGAAAATCGACGGCGTCCCGGCGGTGACGGCGATGTTGCCGGGGAGGAAAACGGAGATTTGCGCGATGGCGTTTAACATCGCCGGAGCACCGTTGAGAGATATCGAACACGTAGAGTTGGAGTATGGGATTGAAGATTGGGGGTCGTTTGAAAATTGCGTGGACGGGTTAGCCGCGAGAAGCGGCGACGACGGCGCGTTGGATCGAGCGTACGCGAAGATTGGCGCCACCGCGAACGAAGAGCCGAGGGAGATCAAAGCGAAATACCGCAAATTAATCGCCACCGCGCATCCAGACAGAAATCCAGACGCCGACGTCGCGGAATTCAACGCGATTAAAGACGCGTACGAGTTAATCGTGGGCAAAGATTGCGGCGGCGCCTCCTTCGAAGGTCTGGGCACCAACCGGGACTTTATCGTTTTAGACGGCACGCCGGCGCACTTCGGCGACGCGAACAATAAAAATAAGATGGAGTTCAACGAAAAAACCATCTTGTTCGCCATGAGATCGTTAGTCGGTTACGACCGAGTCGGTCAACACTTCAACGCCAGAAATTTACGACTGGCTAAAGCCAAAGGCATGTAGTCGTTTTTACATGTACACATCTTCATCATGCAGTGTTATTGTTTATATTATTATTATCATTATTATTATTATTAAATTAAATCCGTTCGTAACGACGAATATGTGTCTTCCTATTCCGCGGTGGCTGCCGGAATCACGGCAAAACTTTTGATCGCGTCTTCTTTTTTGAGTTTCATGAGCGTCCCTCCTTTCGCGTATCTTCCCATCTCGGGTATGCTCGCGCATTGAAATCTGTTCGCGACGCCGAGCTGCGAGCCAACGATGATAGCTTCTTCTATCGAATCGTCGTCCGTTTTCCCAATCAACGCAAAAGCAGCTAAAGAATCCCCGCTGTTAAATTTGATGCCTCGTATCCCCGCGCCACCTCTGATTTGCGTCTTAAAATCGGAAACTTTCACTCGTTTGCCGCGACCTTTTTCAGACACGAATACTACCCACGGTCCTTCGCGATCGATTTCTGATTTTTGAATGATCGCCATACCGGCGACTTTCGCCGCGCCCCCTTCAAAATGTTCCACAGACGCCACCAAAGGTTCATCGTCGTCGTTACCAAAATCTAGAATGTCATTCTCTTCTTCTTGTTCTTCTTCTTCGTTATCATCGCCTTCGTCATCTTCATCGTCTTCGGCTTGGATTATGAAATCGTCGTCGTCGTTTTCGTCGTCGTCCTCCTCCTCTGCCCCTTTAGCTTTCGAGGCTTCTTTCGACGACGATTTGATCTCCTTCAAAGAGATCGCGCGGACACCTCTGGACATTCTGCCTAACTTTCGCACCGAGTCAACGTCAAAACGAATCAGCGTACCGTCTGTGGCGCCAACTAAAACGGAATCACCATTTTTGGCGACTAAAACTTGTTTCAACTTGTCGCCTTCGTCCAAAGCAATCGCTCTCTTCCCATTTCTTTTGATGCTAGCAAATTCCTTCGCGGAGACTTTCTTGATCACGCCGTTAAGCGTAATCATGACCAGGAAGGTTTCGTCTTCGTCTTCTCCTTCTTGCGGCTCATTCGGCGTTTTCTTCTTCATCAAAGCGGAAGGTTCTAAGCTTAAAATGGCAGTTATCGATTCTCCCTTATCGATGTCGACAAATCTAGTAAACGGCGTTCCTTGCGCAGTAGTAGACGCCTCGGGAATGTCAAAAGCTCTCACCGTTAAAACGTTCCCTTTATCGGTGAAGAAAAATACACGATCTAAATCTTTCGCGTGCATTACTTTCGCGATGGAATCCGACCCCTTCAATTTTGACATTGATTTCCCTCGCGTCCCTCTTCGTTGAGCTTTGAACGTTTCCGGTCTCGTTCTCTTAATGTACCCTCGCGAGGACATTATGATCAACGAATCGTTGTTTGGTATTTCGTGCTCAACTTCAATCGATGAACTCGTATCGGTTTCAATTGTTGTTCTTCGCGGGATGCCGTGTTTCTTTTTCACCTCCAACGCTTCCTCGCAAACGACGTCAATCACCGCCGACGTGTTGTCGAGTAGGTTTTGATTCCCTTTGATAGAACTCAAAAGCTGATCGCGCTCCTCGACGAGCTTTCCTGATTCTAAACTCGTCAAACGCCTCAAAGGCATTTGTAAAACCGCTTCCGATTGAACCGTAGTCAGTCCCTTCATTTCTCGTAAATTTTCCATCGCTTCTTTCCCGTCCTTTGATTTTCGGATCATCTTGATCACCGCGTCGGTATCTTCGAGAACCGTCAGAAGCGCTTCGACGATGTGCATTCTCGCTCGATCCTTTTCTAACGAATACATCGCGCGTTTACGTATGACATCGATGCGAAAATCTAAAAACTCTTGCATCACTTCCATCAACCCCAAAACTTTTGGCGTCAAACCGACGAGCGCCGTGACGTTCACGTTCACTTTCACCTGCAATTTTGTCCTTTTATACAACGAATTCAGCACGGCTTCTGCGTCACCACTTCTCTTCATCTCGACGACGACGCGGACGCCGTCTCGGTCCGATTCATCGCGCACGTCCGCGACGCCTTCAATCTGCCGATTATTTACCAAATCCGCGATTTGTTGCACTAAAGTCGCTTTGTTTTGCATATACGGAATCGACGAGATGACGATATCTCTGTCCAGACTTTTCTCCGCCGCTGCTTTATCGTCTTTCTTTGCCGTTTTCCCACTTCTTTTCCGGCTGGAAACTTTTGTCCTTGGTACAATTTCTGCCACGCCTCTCAAAGTCACCCCGCCTCTTCCGTCGCGGTACAAATTTCTCAGCGCGTTCCTATTACTAGTACTTCTACCACTATCGTTTTTGTCGTTATTATTATTATTATCATTATTAGCGTCCTTATTATCGGCAAATATAACCCCACCGGTGGGAAAATCCGGCCCTGGCATGACTCTCAACAACTCTTCCAATTTCACTTGCTCTCCTTTTTGCGCCGCTCTGGCGAAGACCACCAACGCGTCCGCCACTTCCATCAAGTTATGCGGCGGTATGCTCGTCGCCATCCCGACCGCAATCCCCGTGCTCCCATTAATCAACACGTTCGGTAGCTTTGCCGGCAACACCATCGGCTCTTGTTGCGACCCATCGAACGTATCCGCAAACTCCACGCAATCCATCTCCACGTCTTTCAGCAGCATATCTTGCGACAACTGTCTGAGTTTACACTCCGTGTACCTCATCGCCGCCGGCGGATCGTTGTCCATGCTCCCAAAATTCCCGTGTCCATTCACCAACGGCGCGGACATGGAAAAATCTTGCGCCATTCTCACCAGCGCGTCGTACACCGACTGATCCCCGTGCGGGTGAAACTTCCCCAAAACTTCCCCGACGACTCTCGCGCACTTTTTAAACGGTTTGTTGTGATCTAAATTCAACTCGTGCATGGCGTACAAAATGCGTCGATGGACTGGTTTTAATCCATCTCTCACGTCCGGTAACGCTCTCCCGACGATCACGGACATCGCGTACGCCAGATAGGACTGTCTCGCTTCCACGTGCAGTTCCAAGTCGACGATGTTCGAGTCTGATGAGAATTCTTCTTCTTCGTCTGCGAAAGTTGATGATTTGTTTCCTCCTCCTCCTTTTCCTCCTCCATCGTCGTCGGAGGATGATGAAGACGCAGCAGCAAACGTTCTCACTTTTCGATGACGATGATGACGCTGTTCTTCTTCTCCTCGTCTTCTTGAAAAAGAAAGCGAAGAAAGAGAAAGAGAAGAAGACGGACCACCAAAGCGACGAATGATTTCAAAATTCGGTTTTGTTGGTGTCGCCGTCGTCGACATCATCATCATCGTTTTCGATGAGAGAAGAAGAAATGACCTTCGCATCATCGCACCAAATCCTTGTCCTCTTCTTCTTCTTCTTCTCAAAGGTTGTTGTTGTTGTCGTTGTCGTTGTGATTGGTCTCTCAGTAAGAGTGTGCCGCGTTGCAACATATACTACTCTATACTACTAACACTCTCTCTAAATGTATAAATTTTTGTCGCTTTGAAACTGACGTTTTTTGACAAGTGTTTTTGTTAGAAAAAAATTTGCGAAAAACAAACAAACAAACAAACGAGGAAAAATCATCAATCGTTATTTCTCTGATGTCTCGACATCGAGGCAAAGTTTCAGTGGTCTCTTCTTTGACGACGACGAGGGAGGAAGAAGAAACCACAACAAATACCGAGACCGTCCAACTCGTTTTCGACGACGAGGGACCAGGAGAGGGAAATCGTAAAAGTCGAAACGTTCATCGTCGTCATCGAAATAATACGAATCAGACTTCTTTGACGAATTCGATGATGAAAACGATGAAAATGATGACAAAGATGATGCGAAAGAAAACGCGAGGGTACCTGGCCGTGTTTTTAGTCTCCGCGATATGGGTGTGCGCGTCGTTTATAGTGAAAGATTTAGAAAGAGTTGGGGATCCGTTGACTTTGACGGCATTGTTTAACGCGTTGTTTTTAGTCTATTGGCCGGTGGAGATGAAAGGGTACTTTTATCATCTCGCAGAGAAGAAGAAGAAAAAAAAAGGTATCATCATTACGCGATGTTCCGGAAATGGAAGGAAAGTAATGTTAGTACGAGAGGAATATCATCGTTTTTACGCGAAAACGAAGCGTTGAGGTGCTACGTCATCGTCCCTCCGTTGTTCTTTCTCGCGCAGTTTTATTTCAACAAGAGTTTACAGTTTGTGTCGGTGACGGTGAACACGGCGTTGTCCTCGGTCGCGCCGGCGTTGACGTACGTGTTTGGGATTTACAGAGGGCTGGAAAAACCGGTGAGAGATTCGAACGGGTTTTTAAAAGCACTCGGACTCGTCGCAATAGGAGTGGTTTTGACGGCAGTCGCGGACGATGAGACCACTTTCGGTGGTGCTTCGGGTATGACTGCAGGCGGCGACGAGGATTCGCCGAGAACCCGGAACGAAAATAATAGTTATAACAGTTATTCTTCTTTTGTGAACATGGACACCGCGTGGGGCGTGTTGCTCATTTTAGCGAGCGCGGTGTGTTACGCCGGTTACGCCACGGAGGTGGAAATCGCGTTGAACGCGGTGAAAGTGAGCGACGGTCATCGCGACGAGAATAGGAGTAGGAGTAGCAATCAAAATTTTTCTAGGAATAATAGAGTAGGTGGCGTGTTGTTAGAGGAACGCGAGGAACGCGAGGAAGAGGAGGAGGAAGACGAAGACGAAGACGAAGAAGACGAGGAGAGAGAGAGAGAGGCAGCAGAGGTAAATGAAGGAGCAGCAGAAGAAATTACGGGACGACGGCAGATGAAAACGGAGGCGAAGAAAGAGCTCCTCGCCGCCATCAAGGATTCGAAATCGCGACAGATTCTCGCGAGCGTCGGCACGTTCGCGTTCGTCATCGTTTTATGTACGATGCGAAAATCGATATTGTCCATGAACAAAAGTGGCGGGATGATTGTTTTGAAAGGCCTGATCGATAACGCGTTGGCGGAATACTTGTGGTGCGTCGGGGTTGCCGAGCTCGGAGCCTCGGTCGCTTCCATCGGTTTGCTGTTACAAATCCCTCTTTCGGCGGTTGCCGAGCTTTTGTTTGTGAGAGCGGACGAGGAGGTGTGGACGCGAACGACTGGAGGTATTTTTGCAATGTTTTGCGGGTGCGCGTTGATTGTCTATGGGTTCATAGGCGCGATGAAATTCGCCGGAAGTTCCGAGGAGGATGAAGAGGATGAGGAAGACGATGAAGACGATGATGAAGATGATGAAGACGACGCCGACGATAATGCTACCATCGCTCGCGCTCCGTTGTTATGATGCATTTTCATTTTGCATGCTATTATTATACACTACCTACTACAACTAAAACAGCTTCTCAACTCTTTGCGCGCAAAGTTGTCACATAATACTGAGAATTAATTAATTCTTCTTCTTGTAATACTCATTCGCAGCAATGTTTATCAGCCGCCTGGGATACGCACTCGCACTTCTCGGACTGACCGCGTGGTAACTCGAATTCGAGTTAATGAACATCACGAATTGGTTCTTCTCGTACGGAACTTCTGCGACTAACTTGAAATCCCCTGAGTTCTTAAATTGTACGTCCCAGCCTATTTTCTTTCTGTGTTTCCATCTTTCCGCTTCGCTATACTCTTCGCACGCGCCGGCGCCAAGTAAACACTCGAACACCTCCAAATTACCCCCTTTCGCCGGATCATTTTTGTCGCGAAAATACATCAATCCCGCGTATAATTCGTGCGCATTATCCACGTGTAATCCACGAACGCGACTCTGGCCTTTTATCACCGGCGTGTTTACTCCTATCTGGGCGTCCAAAGTGACGGGAGCTGGATTTTTCTTTCTGCTCATCAACCGAACTTCCGTCTCCATCTCTCGCAGCTTAAGTCCGTATTTCTCCTCCAATCCGCCGTGATACTTTGTAAAGACCTCCTCCCCGAATAAATCGATGACTTCTTCGTAAAATTCTCGACTGGAGTGATACCTGATGAACTCCTCCCACGCTTTTGATACTATTTGTTTCTTACTACTTAACACCATCGACGCTCGCAAATCGACTCTCGTGTTCGCGGCAATCGAAGTCCTCCCAGGTTTGGCAATCTGCACTATATCTTCGTGCTTCGGGTAAAATTTTTCGAGCTCTTCGTAAACGTCATCAGGTAAGCAGTTTTCGATGACGACGTGAGGATACGGATGCAATCTCACGTCCGATTTTCGAGCGTTTTGTAGTACCGAGAAGGAGGAGGAGGAGGTGCTTTTTCTTCTCGATTTTTGTCTTGTTGTTGATGATGAAAGCGAATACAAATTCCTTTCCGATGACTCTGCCGCCCAGCCTTGAACGCCACCACCAAAGCGTGCATCATCATCAACATTAGCATCAAAATCGTAATCATCGACATATCCTCCTCCTTTCCTCGTTCTCGTCCTCGTTCTCGTTCTTGCGATTGTCCCATCAAAATCATTTCCTCTCGTCGTTCCAAGCATCAAAAGCGCAAAAAGATCGAAGATTAAGAGGACAGAAAAACGATGCATTCCTCTTCTCTGCATTCTCTTTCTTCTCTCTCTCTTTGCGTTACACACGCGCAAAGAGATGTTCTATTCTTTTAAGTGTGATGATGAATCCGTTTTTAACTAAGTCCCAATTAAGTGAGGGATGATAAAAATAAAAATATAACAACAAAAGCGCTTTTTCAAATAATAATAATAGTGTATAAACGGCTGGCGCTCTCTTCTTCTCTCCTCGTAAAGTGTTGTAACAGGAGTAAACATTGGTCTTCTTTGTCTTCTTTTCTCTCTCTCTCTCTCTCTTTATCATCGCGCGATGATGATATAAAGAGACGCGAGTTGGCGCGGTTTATTTTACTTCTTCGGGACTTCCACGGCGGAAGGCGCTTTGAAAGCGGGTAAAGTTTCCGCGACGTCCGGAACGTATCTGTTAAAGTACGAATCGTTCACTTCGACCATTCGCCTGCCATCGGCTTCCGCCAACTCTCTCAACCTTTCCTCTTCCTGTGCTTTCTTCTTTTGTTCTTTCAACTCGCGCTCGCGTTTTTGCGCCAACTCTTTTTGCTTCTTTTTTTGCTCCTGTTCGAATTTCTTCTTCGCCTCTTCTTGGGTTTTCTTTCTCGCGGCTTGCTCTTCCGGCGTGCCTTGGAAGAACGAGTCCACGTCTTCTTTGATTTCGGAGAAGGATTTTAATCTCGGTAACAGTTGCGTCAAATCGGACGCGGAGGAGGCGGCGGCGGCGGCGTCGTTGGAGGTTTTCTTCTTCGAGACGGAGGCGGAGGAGGAAGCTTTCTCGTAAGAAGTAGAGTCTTTCTTGGTGTCGGTTTTGTTATTCTTGTTTTTCTTTTCGTTCTTTTTTGTTCCACTGATGGTGCTTTCGTCGTTATTGCTGCCAAAGATGGCCAACGCGGGCGTGCTTCTTCCCGATGCCGCTTTTGAGCTCGCCTTGGAGCCTCTTTTGCTGCCGTTTTTGGAGGCAGATTTCGAGCTCGGCGCCTCTGGCTTCGAGAACGGCAACAACGAACTTCTCGGCGATTCTGGTTCGTTGGCAATTTGCTCCGGATCGGCCAATCCGAGCATAACTTGCAAGCGTTCGAAAAACGTCAACTGTCTCGGCGCTCTCGGTTCTCTTCGTAAGACCGTTCGAACGAATTGTCTCTGCGCCATCTGCGCCGGTTTCGCAATCACGGCGTTGCCGACTCGACCAACCACTTTGCTCGCGCGGAAAAACACTCGTTGCGGTAACGTGAACGGATTGAACGTTTCGATCAAGTCGAGTTCAAACCCAAACTTTTGGGATTTGACGATGCACTTCGCTTTCGCCAATTTCGATTGTTTGAACTCTTTGAACGCGTATCTCGGTAAATCAAACGCCAGGTATCTCGGCGTCAAGAAGAGATTGTACCTGAACCCTTGGCCTCGACCTCCAAACAACGTTTCGTTCTGCGCCGAATACACGTCAAAAACGAAAAAGTTCCCAACTCTTGGCATGTTCAATTTCGGCAATTGCACGGCGTCGATGCCGAATTTGAACCTGTCGCTGAAAATACGCACCACCGGTCCGCCCGGTAAGAAACTCATTTCTCTCAAATCTTCCGGCATAACCGACGCCGCGAGCACCAACACCGAAAACGCGTTCACCAACCCTTTGTCGTCGCAATGGTTCTCGATGAATTTCTTATACGAGATGACGTGTTTCCCAGTTTTTAACAGTGTTTTTGTCGTGCTCGTTTTCTTCGCTTTGTTTTTCTCTTTCTCTGGAACAAACACCCTCACGACTTCCGAGGCGGTCAGTTTTTTCATCCATCGCAATCTCACGACAGACGCGACCACCGGGGTGGCCACACCGAGCAACGCGTTCCGTCTCGACTCGCTCGTACCAACGAGAAACTCTCGCATGAACACGATCATCGGCGCGGTGAAGAGCGATTGCGTTATCAAGGATTCTTCTGTTCCTTCTTCTCCCGATGATGATGATGATCCTCCTCCTCCTCTGGACAAACATTTCCTCCCGGAAATTACGGAGACGACGAAACACGTCGCGCGAGGGATGTTTATTTTCTTCGTGAATTTTACATACGTCATCGGGGAGAAGAGTTCTCCCCACGAAATCTGCACACCCATCTTTATTATGTATTCAGTCTTTTCCTCCTTCTTTGTCTTCTTCTCAAAAGAACAAAATGGAGAGCGATGAGAGAAAAAGATTATTCAACGCAAGCACGTTGGGGTGTTCAGAAACAAAACGTGGTGCAAAGAACTACGTTTCAGTTTAGGGTGTACAATAAAACCCTAAACAAAAAAAAAGCAGAACGAAAGAAGCACAGAGAGAAAAAGCGCAGAAGAAGAAGAAGAAGACAAAGAAGAAGAAGAAGAAGAGAACCAAACAACAACAAAATATGGCGAACACACGATTCGTCCCGTGGCACTCGTGGGAGGAGTGGGCGTTCGTCCGAGACGCTTTTAATTTTTTATCGTCGTCGTCAAAATCGGGGTCAAATGCGTTTATTACGTCGTCGAGGAGTAGTACAAGAAGAAGAGAGGAGACTCTTTTGTGCGAAGATGAGAAGAACGCGTTGCCGTTACCATTACCAACAACCGTTGCTGATGATGGTAAAG
>JGI20158J14315_10002188_pt1 | contig 13824 bp, 7 predicted proteins | sample COG_08_FD_14315 | JGI IMG/M metagenome (IMG submission 14315)
TGCGATTGCTGATTCGAGTAATCCTGCTTCACTAGGCTGCTCGGCATGAAAATTCTGCAGCACATCGGTGAGTCGCGCAGTCAAAGAATCCGCGACTGGCGCGCCGAAAAGACGAGGAAAGGGGGAACCTTCGATAGGCATCTCTAAAGGCGCGGGTGACTGTTGCCGTGCTTGCCGAAGGCAGGCGTCGATAGCCGCTGGCGCGAGATTGCGCACGAGCGCAAATTGCTCGAGCGCGATGCCATAGGGTGCGACAGCAAGCACCGCCTCGATAGCGGCGCGGCTTTCGTTCTGATACGCCCTTAGCAGGGCGAGTCTCTCAGAACTAGCTCTGCCCCGCTTAGGCACCTCTGTGTCTATGACTTTGCCACCGCCTAGCGAAAACTTAGCTGCCGGGTCGCGGAGTATAAAACGGTCGCCCCAATGGCAGGCAATCGGCTCGTCGAGGCTTAATTGATAGAGTGAGGCATTTCCATCGAGTTTGCGCACGCGGGCGAGGCGATGCGCAGCGCCAATGTGAAGGTGATAGTCGACGCCAGACTTTAGCGGCGTTGCCGAATCGAGAAGGGTCAGATGTGTATCGATGCGAATGACACTGCGTTTAGCGGCGCCGAGCCAATCCCCGCGGGTGATGTCATTGTGGCCGATACTGACGCTTAATGCCGCGCGTTGACCAGCACTGAGAGTCTCACATTCGTTCCGGTCGATACGTATCCCTCGGACTCGCACTTGCTCGCCTGTGCTGCAATGAATGAGGACATCTCCCTGTTTAATTCTCCCTGCTGATAAGGTCCCAGTCACGATCGTGCCGATGCCCTTGGCCGTGAAACTGCGATCGACAGAGAAGCGCGGATGCTGATCGAACGAGTCTTTATCTATCCGCTGTTGAAAAGCGAGCGCATTCAAATGCTCGGTGAGTTCGGGAACGCCCGCGCCGCTGAGATTGTCTATTCGAAAGAGAGGTGCCGCACTGAGGCTCGTGCGCGCAAGCAACGCTGCAACCTCTGCCTCGACAGCATGAAGTCTTTCCGGCGAACAGTGATCAATTTTGGTCAGCGCGATCGCGCCCCTGGTGATGCCTAACAGATCCAGAATAGCGAGGTGTTCGCGCGTCTGCGGCATAATGCCGTCGTCGACGGCAATAACCAGCAGCGCGGCGTTAACCGCGCTCACGCCTGCGAGCATGTTGTTAATAAAATCACTATGCCCTGGTACATCGACGAAGCCGAGTGTTGTCCCGCTTTGCGATTCGCCGCCCGAATGGCGGTAGGCGAAGCCTGTATTGATGGTTAAGCCCCGCGCTTTTTCTTCGGCGAGTGTGTCGGTGTCGGTGCCTGTGAGCTGCCGCACAAGAGACGTCTTGCCATGGTCGACATGGCCTGCCGTGGCAATAACAAGGAATTGGCGTGGTGAATTGACTGCGTTCATCGTGGGTACTGCTGTTTTGTGACTCAAGCTTAAGCCAAATAAACACGTGTTGTTGGAGAGTCCAAGCCCGCACCTTAACGGTAACGGCACGCTACGGCAAGGCGCGCCGACATGCCTATGCAGTTTAGTTAAGCGCCGCGGGACGTGCTCGAGCGATAGCGACAACAAAGCAGGCGAAAATTGCAGCGGCGAGTAAGAAACCCGCATTAAAAAAACCATTCGCAAGGTTCACAATGCCTAGGCCAATCGCGCCAGAGAAGAGGGCGTAGTAGGCAAAGGCGAGCAGAGTTTTGTGAATGACAGCACCTTCCTTGCCAACTAATCCTACGACCGCCGAGGCTGCCACCACATTGTGCACGCAAATAATATTGCCCGCGGCGCCACCTACAGCCTGCAGCGCGACAATCCAGAGAGGGTCGTAGCCGATACGCTCACCCACTCCAAACTGAAAAAGAGAAAACATCATATTGCTCACGGTGTTGCTGCCCGCAACGAAAGCGCCGAGGCCGCCGATAAAAGGTGAGAAAAGAGGCCACGCTGATCCGGTAAGTTCCGCGACGCCCTCGGCTAGTGCTAGCGGCATCTGTTCGTAGCCGGCGGCGCCACTGCTCGAATTAATAAAGACCTGCACCATCGGAACGGTAAAAATAAGCGCCATCGAGGCGGGCGCAAGGGTTTTTAATGAGTCGGCTACGCCGTGGGAAAATTGGGTAAATGTAAGCCGGTGCAAGCCAATGGTAATAACGGAGGCAAGGATAAAGATGCTGCCCGGCGACCATAGTGGCTGAAACGACGCTGATATTGTGCTGCCCAAAAGCTGTGGCCAGGCCCATGTCACTAGCGGATGTGCGCTGCGCAGCACTGATTCGAGATCGAGTATCCGCAGCCGTGTAATCACCAGCAGTACGGCAATGACCACATAAGGAGACCAGGCGCGCAACAGGCTCATCGTCGGCGCAGAGTCATCACTGTCCTGATTGGCAGGGGCGGCTAGAGAGCTGCTCCAGTCGGGATCCCATGCCGAGCGCTCAGGGAAGTGCCATTCGCTTCCGGCGGCAGGCATGAGAAAACCTCGTTTAGCTGCTGGCACGACGATGGCGAGGCCGATAATACCGCCAAACATAGAAGGGAATTCGGGCCCGAGTAAGCTGGCAACGATAAGATAGGGCAGTGTCATCGCGAAGGCAGCGAAAAGCGCAAAGCGCCAGACTGCGAGACCTTCGGCAAAGCTTCGATTCACGCCAAAGAACCGTGTCATCGTAGCGACGACTAATAAAGGAATAAAGGTGCCGGCGATTGCGTGGATTAGTGCGACGCGCGCGGCGATATTGGCTAGAAACAGATCCCAGCGTTCAAAGCCGAGGTTGGCTGCAAATTCTGCCATATCGGGGTCTGCCGAGAGCCCAGTGCCAAGACCAACAAGGATAGGGGTGCCCATCGCGCCGAACGACACGGGTGTGCTTTGAATGATCATTCCTGCAACCACAGCGGCCATAGCAGGGAAGCCCAAGCCAACCATAAGCGGCACCGCAACGGCGGCCGGCGTGCCAAATCCCGCTGAGCCTTCGATAAACGAACCAAACAACCACGCGATAATGATTACCTGGATGCGCCGGTCGGGCGTGATATCCGAGAAGCCTGCGCGGATAGCACGCATCGCGCCGCTTTGTTGCAGGGTGTTGAGCAGCAAAATGGCACCAAAGATAATGTAAATGAGCGTGGCGGCGATGATCAGGCCGTTAATGCTCGCGGCGAGCACTTGTATGCCGGACACCTCCCAGACGCCAATGGCGAGTCCCGCAACAATGAGATAAGCGATCGGCATGGCGCGGCTGGCCGGCCAACGAAGGACGACGAGCAGAACCCCGACGACTAAAATCGGCGTAAACGCGAGTAGGGCTAAAAGACTGCTGCTCATGTTCTCAATCCTTCTTAATGAGGTTTGGTGAGAGGATGGCGAGAGGGTGACGAGAGTCGCGGGTAGTTTCGTCTTACTTTTTTAGTCTGCCTCTCGAGCTTCCTGTGCGCGTGCGCCTCGCAGGATGTTAACCATGCCGTAGTTGCCTTCGTGGCAGGCGTATTCGTACAGCTGACCGGCAACCTTTGTCATTTCAACAATCGCGACAACCTTGTCAGTGAATGTTGTCGGGTCATCGACAGTGAACTCATAGTCGACGGTGTCGGCAGCGGTTCTTGTAAAGCGCTCTGTTAGTACTTTGTCGAATGCGGTGCCATGCGCGTTGAAGCTTGTTGTGAGGTCATTGAAATTCTTGGTAATGACGACAAGCGTGTCGCCGTCCCAGTAGCCGCGAGAGTCGCCGGTCCACAGGCGAATATCATCGTGAAGAGTATGGTGTGCAGCCGCCGTTTCGGCGAGCGGCACTATACGTGCATCGTGAATCATTTCGGTTAGGAGAACCACATGCTCTTTGCTCTGGAAAATCTGCACATTGTTGTTGTAGAGGCTTGGGATAAACGGGGGACCAGAATTGAAGCCGACAATGCAGCGTTCGGAAAGGCCGCGGTCCTCTGGGCCATCAGTACCAATTCCACCTGCAAGTATTCGCGCTGGCCGTGATTCGCCAGTATCTTCACCGCCGTAGTTGCCCTGCTGATTAATCGCTGAGTCTGCAAAAGGGGGGAGTTGGCCGTTTTTCGGGTAGACGAGATGCGAGGTGCGCTGCAGTCCGCCAATGCCCGCGTTTTCTATCCAGAAATCGTTATAGGACTCATCCACCCCAGCGATGGGCAAGGCGCTGTCTGAATTCGCATCTCGTGCTGCCGCTAGGGCTTGTATACGACTAATTTCTGCGTCGGACAAATATTCACGTTCGCCAAATTGGCTGGGCCTAATCATTGGCCGGTCGGAGGAGAAATTCCATACTCCCTGTAAATCCGGCTGTCCCCATTCAGTTCTCGCGGGCGTGTAATCTTGTGCTTGGGCAGACATGGAATAGCAACAGGCGACAAAGGCGAGGACTAGCGAGCGACTCGTGACTTTCTCGTAAGCGCACGAGGAGAGTGTCGGTTTCCGTGCGGCAGAGAGTGGATATATCAGTGAATTAACTAGCGCTGTGCGAATGGCCATTGGAGCTCCTTCGTGTAGAGTCTTATTGTTTTGAAAGTACCCGAATCTACCGCTTTGCACAATTATTTAGTACCTTACTAATTTTCCCGGCGTTTTAAGTGTGCGATACCCGCGCCAGTCGAAAGACCGTTATCTCAGCAAAATGACTCGGCGCTAATAAAAAAACCCCGAGATCGCTTCATGCGACAACGAGGTTTCTGATTCCACTTTTTCAGTCTCACTGCAATCGGGNGCTGTGCAATCGCCTGTTATTTATTGCGTAGCCTGGCCTGCGCTGCCGCAAGTCGGGCAATAGGTACTCGGGGTGGTGAGCAACTGACGTAATTGAGACCTGTGCGATGGCAGAAATCGATCGACATAGGGTCGCCCGCATGTTCGCCACAGATACCAAGCTTGATGTTAGGCTTCGTCTGACGGCCGCGTTCAACTGCGAGTTCGACAAGTTTGCCGACGCCCGTTTGATCTAGGCTAGCGAATGGATTCTGGTTATAGATCTCTTTGCTCTGATACTGGTCGTAAAATAAACCCATATCGTCTCGGCTCAGGCCCAAGGTCGTTTGAGTGAGGTCATTGGTGCCAAAGCTAAAGAAGTCTGCTTCATGCGCAATCTCATCGGCGGTGATTGCTGCACGAGGCACCTCGATCATCGTGCCTACTAGATAGTCGATCTTGACCTTGTGCTTTTTCATCACCTCGGCGGCCACTCGGTGCACGATCGCAAGCTGGTCGGCGAGTTCGGCGCGGAAACCAACGAGGGGTATCATAATCTCGGCCTTAATCTTAATAGCCTTCTTACCTTTGCTCACTTGTGCGGCTGCTTCGAAAAGGGCGCGCGCCTGCATTTCAGTGATCTCTGGGTAGATGATGCCAAGTCGACAGCCGCGACAGCCGAGCATAGGGTTCTCTTCATGAAGAGCTTTAATGCGATCGATAACGAAATCAAAAGGCACGCCGAGTTTCTCTGCTAACTGGCGACGAACGACGTCGTCGTGGGGTAAAAACTCATGCAGGGGCGGATCGAGTAGGCGAATCGTCACCGGGCGACCTTCCATCGCTTTGAACAGGCCGACGAAGTCTTTTTTCTGGAATGGCAAAAGCTTTTTGAGGGCAGACCGGCGTTGTACTTCGTCGGCAGCAAGAATCATTTGGCGCATGATGTCTATGCGCTCGCCGTCGAAGAACATGTGCTCTGTTCGGCACAGGCCGATGCCTTCGGCGCCGAAAGCTACTGCCTGTTTCGCCATCGCTGGCGTGTCGGCATTGGTGCGAACATTGAGTGTACGGTGCTTGTCGGCCCAGCTCATTACCGTCTGGAAAAGCTCGTAAGTGTAGCTCTTATTGGCTTTGAGGCCGCCTTCGAGCACACGTTTCACTTCAGAATCGGCGCTCTCGATCATGCCTTTGTAAATAAGGCCAGTGCTGCCGTCTATCGAGATGTAATCGCCTTCTTTGAGAACAACTTTACCCGCGGTGAGGGTCTTTTTGTCGTAGTTGATGACCACTTCGCTAGCGCCGCAGATACACACTTTGCCCAACTGGCGAGCGACAAGGGCCGCATGCGATGAGACGCCGCCGCGAGATGTCAGTATTCCCTGGGAGTGAAGCATGCCTTTGAGGTCGTCAGGCGAGGTTTCATTGCGGCACAGAACTACCTTATTGCCCTTGCGCGTTTCAGCTTCGGCCGTCGCTGCGGTAAAGGCTATGCGACCTGTCGCAGCGCCCGGGCCTGCAGGGAGGCCTTTGCCAATAATCGGCGCTGCTTTGAGCGCTTTAGGGTCAAAAACGGGAACAAGCAGTGAGTCGATAGACTCTGCTGGGATTTTCAAGAGCGCAGTTTCTTGACTCATGAGACGCTCGCGCTGCATTTCGACGGCGATACGGACGGCGGCTAGGCCGGTTCGCTTGCCGTTTCGGGTTTGCAGAATGAACAAACGACCCCCTTCGATTGTGAACTCGAAGTCTTGCATGTCTTTGAAGTGCTTCTCTAATTTGTTGCGTACTTTTTCGAGATCGCGGTAGCTCTGTGGCAGTTCGTCCGCGAGCTTTGCGATCGCGTTTGGCGTTCGCACGCCTGCGACAACGTCCTCGCCTTGGGCGTTGATGAGGTATTCACCGTAAAACACTTTCTCGCCATTGGCTGGATCGCGGGTAAAGGCAACGCCCGTTGCGCTATCGTCGCCAGCATTACCGAATACCATGGCTTGAATATTTACAGCGGTGCCCCACTCGGCAGGAATTGCGTATTGCTGGCGGTAGAGAATCGCGCGTTCATTGCGCCATGAGCTAAACACGGCGCTTGTCGCGCCCCATAGCTGTTCGAACACATCCTGCGGGAAAGCAGAACGAGTGCGTTTGCGAATCAGGGACTTGTATTGGTCGACGAGCGCTTTAAGGTTTTCGGTGCTCAAGTCGCTATCGGTCTCAACTTTGAGTTTACGCTTCATCTTCTCAAGGATTTCGTGGAAGGGGTCTTCCTCTTCCTCTGAGCGCGCTTGAACACCCATCACGACATCGCCGTACATTTGAATAAAACGCCTGTAGCAGTCCCAAGCAAAACGCGAATTGCCGGAGATCTCGGCGAGACCTTCAACCGTTACGTCGTTGAGTCCTAGATTGAGGATTGTGTCCATCATGCCAGGCATCGAGTCGCGCGCACCGGAGCGAACAGAGACCAGCAGGGGGTTGCTGCGCCCGCCAAAGCTCTTACCCAGTTGACTTTCGATTTGTTTGATCGCTTTCAGAACCGATTTAGAGAGAGAAGCTGGGTAAGTTTTGCCGTTGTCGTAATAGTAACCACAGACTTCGGTGCTGATCGTGAACCCTGGAGGAACAGGGAGACCGATCGACGCCATTTCGGCAAGGTTTGCGCCTTTGCCGCCTAGCAGGTCACGCATCGTGGCATTGCCATCGGTTTTCTTGCCAAACGCGTAAACGAAATTTGTTGAGACACTTTTATTAGCTGTCCTTTTCGTAGTCGAGGCTTTTGTTTTTGCTTGTTTTTTTACTACGGCCTTAGTGGTTTTGCTCATGACTCTCGGTTACCTTCAAATAAGCTACTAGCCCGCATTGATAAGAGCTCACCTCAAGCGATATCGCCGTAATACCCTCTAACCAAGAGTCTGAGCTCGGCTTGGATATTGATACGTTGGGGTTGGAGTCTGCTAGCGGGTTGTTTTCTTAGGTCGCGAATACGAGCACGCCGTATCCGAAAAGAACGAGAATAAATCAATGGCCTTCCAAAATCTAGCGCTTAAACGCCACTTTAAAAAGTGATTTCGACAAGTTAACGAGAGAAGTGAGAGAAATCTGCTTTTTTAAGGTCTCATTTGTAGCTACCTAATTAAAAATCCTAAATTTCGAGCCTGTTTCACCCCTGCAGCCAGAGTGGATAGAGAAAGGGCACCAATGCAGAAGAGCAACAATCGAGGGTTGAGAAGAGATGGCCGTGCTAGGCGCCAGGAACAAATCGCAGAGATACTCGGCTTGTTGCAGAGATCATCTGAAAGAATTTAATAATGAACTTTGTGATGAGGCGTCACAACTTATTTGTGGATGGAGAGGCGGGGCGTTCGTTGCCCTCATGCTGTTCACAACGATTGCAACGTTTAGGTATGCCTTGCAGGTAAATAACCCCTCAGCTTCGCTAGCTCTTTTGGCCTATATCTTGCCTATTATGGTAGGGGTGGTGTTCTCCATTGCGGTAAGTTTTTACTCTGCCATGAAAAAGTATAGTCCAATTGTTATAGACACGATTGGTGCCATGTGGCTGCTGAGTTTTGGATTGTTTAGCTCTGTGTTGTTCGACAATGTTGGCACGCAAATCGAGAGAGAGATGGTCAGTAGCACTCTAGCGTCGCAAATGAATTTCATGCCACTGATAGTTGCCGCATTTTCTTACCATGCAGCGTATCAGGTCACAATCATTAGAAATCTGTTGTTTGTCATTTTATTTTCTGCGCTGATTTACTGGATAGATAAAGATTTTTTTGCGATCAGTATTCTACACCTGCTGCAGGTTTTTTTGTTGGGTTCGCTCGTGAGTTGGATGCATTATGATGGAATTAGAGTTCGCTTCTATTCTAGAACTACCAATGAGAGCGCCCGGAAACACCTTTGTAAACAGCTTTCTAAATTAGTATATCCACATCAGCTTGATATGATTAAGCAGGGGGATGAGCTAGAAGTGACAATGCCGCTAAAGGAGAGCAAGGCGATCGTTAGTGTGTTTGATGTGCAGAGATCTACGGAAATCAAACACGAGAAAACGCAAGAATTTTTCATGAGTGTGTTCGAATCTTTCTTAGAGATATGCATGCAAGATTATGAGAAAAATCCGTTGCGGTCACGTGCCTTTCGGTTAAAGGAAACCGGCGATGGCTACATCAGCACAGTGGGTTATCCCTTTCTGTCATCGGGAACAGGGGTGCTTGCAGATGGCGCAGTTTCTGCCGCCCTGGCTATGCTGGATGCATTTAATACTAACCTTGAGAAATTTAACTACTCGCGCCCTATTAAAGCGTCTATTGGTCTCGCCTATAACTCGATTCAGGGCACCTTTCAGAGTGGGGATATTCGCTCATACGACCTGTATGGTGAAGCAATAATTCAGGCGGCCAAGTATCAAGAGCTGCGAAAAATACCACAACTGTTTGACCTGTTCAGCGAGCACGCAGCCAAACTCGACCTTGAGCATTTTCACCTGCTCATTGTTCAAGAGGTGGTGTACAACTCGCTTAGCCCGTCCTATCGAGATTTGTTTGTCGAGATAGATCTGACCGATCCGCGAGTAGTCACCGGAGAAGAGGAAATGCGATATGACCCCGAGGCTAGGTACATCTACTTCTATGTCAGAGACTAATGGATGCCGTGCTGTGCTTGTTGTCCTCAGCTGCTAAAGAATTCAGTCACCAGTGTTTGATCGGCAAAGAACGACGCCAAATTCCCGATGACAAGGTCGCCCATCGCGGTCCGTGTTTCACCCGTCGCACTCCCAATGTGAGGCAAAAGCACAACGTTGTCCAAAGCGATCAATGCCTCTGGTACACCGGGTTCTTGGTCGTAGACATCGAGACCGGCGGCCGCGATAGTCCTGTTCTGCAATGCCTGTACTAGCGCAGCCTCATCGACGCTTTGCCCGCGTCCGACGTTGATAAAAGTACCTTCCGCGCCAAGACAGTCGAAAAATGAAGCGTCCAGTATCTTGCGCGTTGCGGGCCCACCTGGGAGCACGTTAACAACAATATCGCTGTGGCTCGCAAGCTCATTGAGAGATTCACAGTAAGTATAATCACAGTCTTTGGGGCGGCGATTATGGTAGGCGATGTTGAGTTTGAAACCCATCGCTCTGCGGGCGATCTCTTGGCCGATGCGGCCGAGGCCTGCGATGCCGAGTGTCTTGCCAGCGAGGCTTTGTCCGAGCGGTAAGGGGCCTTTTTTCCATTGCCCCTTGCGCACAAACGCATCGGCGAGAATAAATTTCCGAGAGCAAGCGATGATGAGGCCGAGTGCGATATCTGCCACGGCATCGTCGAGCACGCCCGGGGTGTTAGTCACCCGAATATTGAGGCGATCGGTTTCAGTGAAATCAATCCCATCGACGCCAACGCCGAAACAGGCAATGACTCGCAGAGAATCGAGAGTGTAGAGAAGCGGGTCGGTCGCCCAAGACGCCGACGCAGCGGCGACACAGTGTCCTTCTAATTCTGCAAGCTTCGCTTTTTTTCCGGCCTCATCGAGAGTCCAAAGGTGAGTCGTCTCGTAAGCGGCATCTAATGCCTCGATTGTGGCTGGATGGAAGTTGTTGGCAATAATTAGCGGTTGTTTTCTAGCCTGCATTATTCTTTATCCCCATCACGGTCGTCGAATTAGTTATTTTTTTTATTGGCCGCTTTATCTCATAAACGGTTGCTTAGTTTAAGTCCTGATTGCGCGCTAAACGACTATTCCGTACATTGTCGTCATCGTTTTTATCCTGTGGCGGCTATTCCTATTGGCTTGTGCAGAAAATGAATCAACTACCGAGCAGTAGAGTTAAGTAATGACAGATCAACGAGTATTCGCGCTAATCCCGCCGGTCGACACGATTCTCAAGCAGCCTTCGCTGCAGCAAACAATCGCTGCCTTAGGTCGAGAGCCGGTAAAACTTGCGATTAGAGCCGAGGTCGACATTCTCCGGCGTGCTATGGCGAGCGACGCGGCTGAGTATTTGAGCCTCTCTCGAGAAGTCGTCGCCGAGCGCGTCGCAGAGGCTGCAGTTACGCGCATTGGCCAAGAATTTAAACCTCTGTTTAGGCCTGTGTTTAATCTTACGGGCACGGTTATCCATACCAATCTCGGCCGATCAAGACTCCCCGACTCGGCGATAGCGGCTATGGCCATCGCAGCGGGTGAGGCGGTTGATCTCGAATACAACTTAGAGACAGGTAAGCGCGGCGACAGAGATTCGCATCTCGAAGCTCTGATCTGCGAGCTGACGGGCGCCGAGGCTGCAACCGTGGTTAATAACAATGCGGCTGCCGTTGTCCTGTTGCTCAACACGCTCGCGTTAGGACAGGAAGTCATCATCTCGCGCGGTGAACTGGTCGAAATTGGCGGTGCATTTCGCATTCCCGATGTGATGGAAAGTGCGGGCGCTAAGCTTCGCGAAGTCGGCACGACTAACAGGACCCATGCGCGCGATTTCGAGGCGGCACTATCGCCGCAAACAGCGTTGGTGATGAAGGTGCATGCGAGTAATTACGAGATACGTGGCTTTACCAGCGCGGTGCCCGAAGCCGAGCTTGCCGCCATTGCCCATGGCGCGAATATTCCGTTTGTGTCGGATCTCGGCAGTGGCTGTTTGGTCGACATGGCCCGCTTTGGACTGCCGCCAGAACCCACAGTCAGGGCGACGGTCGAGGCGGGTGCTGATCTGGTCACGTTTAGCGGCGATAAACTGCTTGGTGGGCCGCAGTCTGGAATCATTGTTGGCCGGGCTGATCTCATTAAGCGCATTAAAGCGAACCCCCTCAAGCGCGCCTTAAGAGTCGACAAAACGGTGCTGGCAGGATTGTTGTCAGTCTTGCAGCTGTACCGAGATCCAGAGTCTCTGCCTCAGCGATTGCCACTGCTGGCGGATTTAACGCGGTCAGTCGATGACATCGAAAAAGCTGTGCAGCGAGTGTTACCAGTGGTGCGTGAGGCAGTCGGTGAGAAGTTTGTTACTGGCGGACTCGATTGCAAGAGTCAGATTGGCAGCGGCGCGCTCCCGTTGGAACTGATGCCGAGCCGTGCGATCGCCATCTCACTGCGCTCAGGACAGAGCGATGCTGGACTGACCGAGCTGGCGGCAACGCTGCGTGCATTACCTAAGCCTATAATAGGACGCCTCTCGGATGGTTCACTCATTCTCGATCTGCGGTGTTTGCGAGATGAGCAAGGCTTCTGCGAGCAGTTGCGCAGTCTGTAGCCGACGTATGGTCCTTTCTAGCTTTGGCTGTTGACGACTTTTGCGCCAACTTCTCGTGTCCCTGCCAAGAAAAAAAGCAGCGAGGCGATCGACGCGGCGAGCATCATGAGCAACAGCGGGTACACCGTACCGTTAAAGATAACAGCGACAAGTTGTGCCGCGATAGCCGAAAAAGCCATCTGTAAAAATCCAGTCAATCCCGACGCGGTGCCTGCGAAACGAGGAAATTCGTTAATCGCCGCAGCCTGTGCATTAGGCAGTGTGATGCCATTGCCGAGCACAGCGATGGCGACAGGGATAAAAAGCGCGAGTGGGTGGTGAAAGCCGAGGAGCTGCAAAACGATGGCACTGACTATACCAACTATGCCGATGCTGGCACCGAGCATAATTAAAAGATTGATACCGAGAGTCCGGCCAAAGTGACGCGCAACATAAGTGCCGACCATGAACCCTAGCGGCACCATAATAAAATAGTAACCATATTCTGTAGGAGGGCGGTTGAGCACCGTGATCATGATTTCGGGCGCAGCCGAGATGAAGGCAAAAAACACCACAGAGACAAAGCTTACGCAGAAGGCATAGCCTCGAAACGCGCGCGAGCGAAATAGATGGGCAAAGTTACCAAGCATCGCACCGACACCGTCGAAAGGCACCGGCTCTGCCAACGTTTCGACGAGAGAGGAGCGCAGCACGAGCAGAATGCCGAGGCTGAGTATTGCCATGACAAGAAACACCGACTCCCAGCCAAAGCGATGCATCAGTTCACCGCCTAGCGCGGGCGACAGCATGGGCATCACTACCATCACCATAACGAGTGTTGCAATCACTCGCGCGGCCTGTTCAGGGCCATACACATCCCGTACGATTGCGCGCGCAAGCACAAGCCCGACAGCGCCGCCAAACGCTTGAATAATTCGGCCGAGAATCAGCATCTCGATCGTGTTGGCGAAATAGCAGAAAAGCGAGCCGATGATGGTTATACACAGGCCTAGCAGCATAATAGGCCGCCGGCCGAACTGATCCGAGAGAGGCCCATAGGTGAGAGTGCCAATCGCAATCGCGAGCATGGACAGGCTGAGAGTGAGCTGCGCGACCTCGGCGCTGACGGCGAACGTTTCTTTGATAACTGGAATCGCAGGGAGCAATATTTGCATTGCGGTAGGGCCGAGCGCCGAGGTTGCCGCGAGAAGGATGATGACTCGTTTGGCTAGAGTATTCTCAATGTTCACAATTTTCCCGTGGCGAGCCACGTTGTGGCGCGCAGTAAAGGTGTCGTCTAATCCCCAGTCGCTCAGTCACGCGCTGATTTACAGACCGTCTTACCTAAGTTTGTGCAATTTGATCTGCTCAATCGCCCGGCTTAAAAATCAGGTAGCGAGGTGTCATTGCCGTAACTCTGCGATCTCAATACTACGCTCGCGCCCATAATTGCCGATCGTTGAGCTTTGCTCAGCTCGACGCCAATACCGAATAGTTGGCGCTGAAACTCAACGGCGACCAAGGCGCTATCGTTAGCAAGAGGTAGAGAGAGGATGGCTGGGGAATCACCAGTAATTGACTCGCTTTTACGCGCAGGAGTGTAGCATGAAATCACTGCCTCTTCGCTGCCTCGGAGGCAAAGGATGTTTGCGCTTATCTCTAATGCTAGCCCCTCGGGTGACGCCTCAAAACGAGGTGAGATTGATAACCTATCAGCTAACGCAAGTGCGGAGGGTGAGCCGTCATGACTAATGGCGACAGGAATGCCTGCGCCGAGTCGGCGAGCAAGGCTTGGGTCTTGGCGCAGTGAGGCGCTAAAAAAGTCGCGCGCCGAGCCGCTGTCGCCTTTTTGCCAATGCGCGCGAGCCATATGCCACTGGAC
>JGI20158J14315_10002192_pt1 | contig 13814 bp, 14 predicted proteins | sample COG_08_FD_14315 | JGI IMG/M metagenome (IMG submission 14315)
CTGTTGCAATTATTACTCCGACACATACCAAGAAATCCTTTGAACTTGGTCTTGAAATGGCTAAAAAATTTGATTCAGAATTGACGGTGATAGAATGCATGTACAAAACTCCGCCAAAATTTTATTTTTTTGAAACAAAATCTGATAAAAAATTAACACAAAATCAGACTACAAAATTAAAAAAGGAATTAGAAAACTGGAAAGGAATTGCTCAAAAACAAGGAGTTCCCATTAAGACAAAATTAGCATTAACCGAGAATATTTCACATTGGATAATTGATTATGTTAAAGAAAATAATATTGATTTGTTAATTGTCGACTATCCAAAATTATCCATAGAAGAAATAACACTTTTTGATGATATCATAAATGTAATTCATCATAAATCCCATTGCCATCTTTTAACAACTAAATCTTAACAGATCATAGATTTTACATTCACAAAGTTGACTAACATTATCTGTTTTCAGATTTAGAGAGTAGATCATTCTGATTTTAAAAAACGAGTATTACATTGTCATATGTGATTTTAGGGCGGAGTGTCTTTTTTTTAGAATCGTTTTCTAATTCCAACTACAACAATAGCTGGAATACCAAGATACATTCCCAAATTCAATACAATTACTGAAATTCCAATACTCAATACTTCAGATTCTGAATTTGCATTTTCCATTAATGACAATGATGAAATCATTGGTGTGATTGCAAGCTTTACTGCCTCTTTAAACATTGGATATTCACGTTCATAATCAGCTATTATTGGTGAGAATGAATAGTAAATGTAGTTGAATGTTCCCATAAATCCAGTTCCAGATTCAGTTTGTAGTAATTGGTTGTCACGTAGTTCTCGTAACTGTTGAACTTGCTGTGACATTTCTGAACCGTAAGTTGCTGTTGCAATTAAACAACCCCCGCCTTCTTCAGTTGATTTTTCATTTGAAACTTCTTCAGCTTGAGTTATTCTATCATCAGACAGGGTAACAGGTTCATTAATTGTAAATAATTCTTGTACACACACATCATATTCAGGTGCACAAACTTTCAGAGTCCAAGTTCCATAAACTAAATTATTAGTAGAATCAATTTTATTATCAACAATATATGCAGACTTACCTGTATCTACACCCCCAGGAAAATTTCCCGGTGAACCATCAGGTTTTGTAGTTTTAAATGTAATTTCAGTAGATGCCGGTGCATCTCCAGTTACGCGGTATCTAGTATAATTTTCATCTTCATAAATTTCTAAACTGTTAATTGTTAATTGAATTCCGTCTTCTATAATTTCTTCAGATGCATGTGCTTCTTCTACTATGATTGTTCCAATCATGACAACTGCTATTATTCCAATAATAAATACAGGTTTCAATACAATCTTCAAAAACATCTGATATTTATGAAATTATTTCTGATTTTTAAAAAGATCTTTTTCCAGTAGGCACGATAATTCATGGCGTAGTGTCTTTTTTATTTTAAAACTTCTTTGATTAAGTAATAACATGAAATTATTGTATGCAGTATTGACATTGGTCATTATTGGTACTGCTACTACCACTACTTACTTTACTTACTATACTGCTACTTTCTATACTACCGATGTTTTCCAATTAGAAAATAAAGTTGCAAGTTTAGAGTCTGAAATTTCAAGTTTAAAAAATTCAATCGCATCTGATTTGAAAAATGCTTATGATGATGGATATTCCGCAGGAATTGCAGAACAATCCTCTTCAAGTAATACGTCATCTAGTAACATATCCTCAAGTAATACTGATGCCGTTTCAACTATTACTAGAACCATTGGCACAGTAGAAGAATCTGGATATTCAACGGACTGTGCAGTCTCAATGGGAGGAGATGGATGTTACACACCAGTTAATCTTTCAGTAAATGTTGGTGACAAAATTATAATGACCAATACTGATTCAACAGGAGTTCACTCATTTACATCCGGAACTGTTGACGGATTTACTCCATCCCCTGACGGTACATTTGATACAGGTATACTGATGTCTGGAGATTCATTTGAATGGACTCCAACTGTTTCTGGTGAATATCCATACTATTGTATGCTACATGCTTGGCAGGTTGGAACTATTACTGTAAATTAATTTAATTCTGATTTTTAAAAACGAGTATTACATTGTAATCCGTAACGTTAAGGTTAATTCGTACTTAATTTGCGACTGATAATTTAAAATCCTCTAATACCTTGAGGACGTACAATTTCTGGATGATCTTTCATCCATTCAACCTTTTCTAACATTTCTTGTTTATCTTGGGGGAATGTACCTTTTACAGTATATGCATTTGAACCATGATTTACTCTAAATACAATTTCTTCTTTTGTATTGATTTGATTAACTAATTCATAAAGTTCTTCTAATCCTTCATCATCATTTATTTTAACAAATTCACCTTCATATTTATCGATAAATTCTTGTTTGATTCCATTTTCTAAATAAAGCGTTAATGCACCAACATAATTTGGTGAACATGCACTAATTACTTCTGCAGTACCCTTGATGTGATCTTTTGAATATTTTTTACCACCTAAACCTAAAATTACCATACATGACATAATGTAACCTGCTTCTTTTGCTTTGTTAACTGATTTGATTATTGTTTTTGCAACCGCACCTTTAGTTACTTTTTTCAAAACAATATCTGAACCACTTTCAATTCCTAAATAGAACATATCTAATCCTGCACCATTCATTTTCTTTAATTCTTCAGGTGTTTTTTTCAAAATATTCATAGGCATTGCATAGCAGGATATTCTTTCAATATTTGCAAATTTTTCTCTAATGTATTTTAGAATTTTTATCATATATTCTGAATCAAGATTTAATGCATCCCCATCTGCAAGAAATACTCTTTTTGTATCTGGAACATATTTTGCCATCATATCTATTTCAGCTTTAACATCATCCCATGGTCTTTCAGAATATTCTTTTGATCTATACATATCACAAAATGAACATTCATTAAATGAACAACCTAATGTAACTTGAAAAATTAGTGATCTTGCTTCTGATGGAGGTCTATACAATGGAGCATCATAATTTAACATCAATTCTTAATTCATTTCACATTGCTTCATTATCTTTTTTATACTTTCTATTTTGACTATAGGCAGTATAAATTGAAAATTAGTGTTTATGTTGATGGTTCTGGTGGTTCAAATGGTGGATTTGGATTTTTTGTAAAGGAAACTGGGGAATCATTTTATGAAAAAAAATCTGAAATTACAAATAATCAAGCTGAGTATATGGCAATCATTTCTGCTTTAAAGAAATATGTAGATACTGATGATGAAATTACTATTTTCAGTGATTCTAAAAATACTGTTAATCAATTAAATCATGAATTTGCAATAAATAATGAGAAACTTCGTGATCTAGCCAGAGAATCATGGCTAATTATTGCAAAATTTTCTAATCTTTCTATTGTCTGGATATCGAAAAGAAAATCTTGCAGGTAAAATGTTAGGAAGTTAGAATTAGGGATCAGAAATTTCTATGAATAACTTTATTATACAAAATCTTAAATTCATTTTATCATGACAGAATCTGTCTTTTTATCACCAAAATCTATTGCAGTGATTGGCGCTTCCGATAAAGCTGGAAGTGTTGGTGCTACAATTACATCAAATATTATGAATGGTTTTACCGGAGTTGTTTATCCAATTAGTCCTTCAAGAGAAACAGTTTTTTCAAAAAAAGCATACAAAACTGTTTTAGATGTTCCAAAATCAATTGATCTTGCAGTAATTGTAATTAAAAATACTCTTGTTGCACCAGTTTTAGAAGAATGTGGTAAGAAAAAAATCAAAGGTGTAATTATCATTACAGCTGGTTTCAAAGAAGTAGATGAAGAAGGTGCAAGACGTGAACAAGAAATTAAAGATATAGCAAAAAAATACAAAATCCAAATCATAGGACCAAATTGTCTTGGTGTCATGAATCTTGATCCAAAAACAATGATGAATTCTACATTTCTTAAAATTACTCCAAAATCTGGAAAAATTGCACTTGTTTCCCAAAGTGGTGCAATTTGTGCAGCATTAGTTGAAGATGCTAGTGCACAAGGAATTGGTTTTTCAGCAGTTGTAAGTCTTGGAAATAAAGCTGCAATGAGTGAAGTAGACATTCTAAAAATTCTTGCAAATCACAAACAAACTGAAGTAATTGTAATGTATCTTGAAGATATGGGGGATGGACAAGAATTTCTCAAAGTTTGTAAAAATATTACTAAAAAACTCAAAAAACCTGTACTTGTTCTTAAATCTGGGCGTAGTCCTGAAGGTGCAAAAGCTGCAATGTCTCATACAGGTGCATTGATGGGTTCTGATGAAATCTATGATGCATTACTAAAACAATCTGGAGCAATTCGAGTTGATACTATGGAAGAACTATTTGATTATGCAACTGCATTTTCTAAACAACCATTACCGTTATCAGGTGATCTTGTAATTGTTTCAAATGCCGGAGGTCCAGCAATTATTTCAACTGATGCATGTTCAAAAATGAATATCAAAATGGCAGATATTTCTACAGTTAGAAAAAAAATTGATGCAGTAATCCCACCTTGGGGAAGTTCTAGAAATCCTGTTGATATTGTTGGTGATGCTGATTTTAATAGATTCAATAACGTATTGGATCGAGTTCTTGCTCACCCAAAAGTTGGTTCAGTGATTTCAATGTGTACTCCTTCTGGAACCTTAGATTATGATAAACTTGCTGAAGTTATTGTTAACATGTCAAAAAAATACAAAAAAACAATGCTTGCTAGTTTAATGGGATTAGATGAAGGAATTACTAATAGAGAAATTTTAGCAAAAGGTAATGTTCCTTATTACACATATGCTGAAGGTGCAATTCGAACTCTTGCAGCAATGATTAGATTTAGAAACTGGATTAAATCATCAAATGGTAAAATTACTAAATTCAAAGTAAACAAAACAAAAGCACAGAAAATTTTTGATAAAGTAAAAAATGAAAAAAGACCAAATCTTCTAGAAGAAGAAGGACAAGAAGTTCTCAAAGCCTATGGTCTACCTCTTCCTGCAAGTGCACTTGCAACAAATGAAGCAGAAGCTGTCAAAACCGCAAAGAAAATTGGTTATCCTGTTGTAATGAAAATTGCCTCACCACAAATTATTCACAAATCTGATGCAGGTGGCGTTAAAGTAAATCTAACTAATGATTCTGAAGTAAAGACCGCATTCAAAACTATTATTAAAAATGCTAAAAAATACGATAAAAAAGCCGAGATAAAAGGAGTTTTGATTGTAGAGATGGTTAAAGGTGGTAAAGAATTAATCATTGGTTCAAAATTGGAGCCTGGATTTGGTCCTGTAATTATGCTAGGAATGGGTGGAATCTATGTCGAAGTCTTAAAGGATGTTACATTCAAGCTTGCACCTGTAACTGATAAAGAATCTGATGATATGATAGCCTCAATTAAAACACAAAAACTTCTTCAAGGTGTTAGAGGAGAAAAACCATCTGATATTGCTAAACTTTCTGAATGTATTCAGAGATTGTCTCAATTGGTTTCTGACTTTAAAGAGATCAAAGAATTAGATATGAACCCTGTACTTGTAATGGAAAAAGGAAAGGGTTGTAAAATTTTAGATGTACGAATCGGTTTATGAGAATTCTTATTCGTAAAATTATCCTTCTTGAAATTCAGACTATTTATAGAACTTAGACATAATTGATTTATGGCAAATGTGTTAAAGACAATTAAATCTGGTGATGATTATATTGAAAGTCTTAGAAATAGAAATCTCAAAGTTTATCTTTTTGGAGAATTAGTTAAAGAGCCTGTAGATCATCCAATTATTAGACCTTCAATTAATGCTGTTGCTGAAACTTATGATCTTGCAATGCGTGAAGAAGCTCTTGCTTCAGCTGATTCATCAATTACGGGATTGAAAGTTAATAGATTTTTACATATTGCAGAAAGTGCAGAAGATTTAGTTTTACAAAATAAAATGCAAAGAAAACTAGGCCAAAACACTGGTACATGCTTCCAAAGATGTGTTGGAATGGATGCAATGAATTCTTTACATTCAACTACATTTGAAATAGATGAAAAACATGGAACTGATTATCACAAAAGATTCTTAGAATTTGTAAAAATGGTTCAACACGAAAATCTTGTAATTGGAGGAGCAATGACTGATCCAAAAGGAGATAGAAGTAAAGGTCCATCAGAACAAGATGATCCTGATTTATTTACACGAATTGTTGATAGTGATGAAAAAGGAGTTTACGTTTCTGGAGCAAAAGCACACCAAACTGGTTGTATAAACTCTCATTGGATAATTTTGATGCCAACTATTAGATTAACTGAAAGTGATAAAGATTGGGCAATTGTAGGCGCAATTCCAGCAGATGTTGAAGGACTCACTTACATCTACGGTAGACAATCTTGTGATACTCGAGCTATGGAAGAAGGCGATATTGATTCTGGTAATGCAAAATTTGGTGGACAAGAAGCTTTGATGATTTTAGATAGAGTGTTTATTCCATGGGACAAAATTTTCATGAATGGAGAATTTGAATTTGCATCTATGTTAGTAGAACGTTTTACTTGTTATCACAGACGTAGTTATGTATGTAAAACTGGATTAGGTGATGTTCTAATTGGTGCTGCTGCAACAATTGCAGATTACAACGGAGTTCCAAAAGTTTCTCATATTAAAGATAAAATTATTGAGATGACTCATCTTAATGAAACAATTTTTGCAGCTGGTATTGCATCTTCTCACCAAGGACAGAAAATGAAATCTGGTGTATTTCTAAATGATGATATGCTTGCACAAGTTTGTAAACATAATGTCACTAGATTCCCATATGAAATTAGTAGATTAGCACAAGATATTGCAGGTGGATTAATGGTTACATTACCATCTGAAAAAGATTTTAGACATCCAGAAGCCGGTCCAATGTTAAAAAAATATCTTGCAGGAAGAAAAGGTGTTGATGTAGAAAATAGAATGAGAATTTTAAGATTAATAGAAAATATGACACTTGGTAGAAATGCAGTTGGATATCTTACAGAATCCATGCATGGAGCAGGTTCACCACAGGCTCAAAGAATTCAGATTCAACGTCAAATGCAAGTAGGATACAAGAAGAATTTAGCAAAGAATCTTGCAGGAATCACAAATGATGTTGAGGAACCTAAAGAATCATCTGATTACTTTAAACGAGTTTTCAAAACAAAAGACTCTGTTCTTTAATTTCTAATTTATTAATTATTTTCTTTATCTGATTTTTCTTTTTCACTTGATTTTTCTGCATCGTCAATTTTCTCTTCAGTAATCCCTGATTTTTTTACGTCTTCAGAATATTCTGAATCTGCTTCAATTTTACCAATGTCTGATAATTCTTTTAGTGTTTCTTTGCTTACTATGTCTTCCACATCTTTTTTCTTACCTGTAAATTGTTTAATTATCATTATTCCTATCACAACTGCAATAATGATGTAATTCATTGGAGGTTTCAAAATTTGTGTAATGTATCCTACTTGTGGAATAATGTATGCTACTTTTCCTATGTATTCTTCTTCAGTAATTGGGTAGTCTGTTCCTCTGATGAATGATGGATTTGCATCACCTTGTGTTCTAACCGTTTTAGGATCTTCGTTTAGTATTGATTCAACTCTGTGAACAATCACTCTATTATGATCTGATGGTCTATCAAATACAATTATGTCTCCTACTTGAATTAGTTCAAAAGGTTCATGTCCTTGAATAACTATGATATCATAAACTTGTAAAGCTGGAATCATACTTCCACTAGCAACAACATAAAATGGATTTTGTGTTCCAAATGCTGCTTGTAATCCAATCCAAATTACTAAAACAGCTACTGCAACAATAACAATATCCTTGATTACACCTTTTGAGATAGATCTTTTAGCCAATTACATTACTTCCTTAGTATTATTCATTAAATTTCTTAATAACTAAATTTTTGTTCCACATTCTTCACAAAATTTTGAACCATCTTTATTAACAAATCCACATTCAGAACATTTTCCTGGTTGAGCAGCAGCAGATTCTTCAGGTTTACCTAATAGAACTACTTCTCCTACTTTTTTAATTGCAACCCAAGGAATACTTCCTTCTGTTCCGTCATTTTTAATGATAACTAAAACCATTGATTGTGTATTTGCATCAATACCAACTTGTTTTGCTGTACCAACTTTGTTTGCATTTTCATCTATTACCATTCTTCCTTCAATTGAACTAACAGATGCAGCAGAACCAGGTTGTGTAGCTTCTACTGTAGGTGCTGTTGTAGCTTCTACTGTAGGTGCTGTTGTAGCTTCTACTGTAGGTGCTGTTGTAGCTTCTACTGTAGGTGCTGTTGTAACATTAGCATCTAATGGTTTTGCACTTCCAACTTCACCTTCTTCGTTTGGTTTCTTAAATTCTCTATATTCAGCAATTGAAGCATTACATGATTTACAAATATACTGACCTCGTTCAGCAAGAACTAAATTTTCTGCGACTTCTTCGTTTGGATTTTCAAATTCAATTTTTGGTGGACCTTCAAATTCTTTTTCACATGTATTGCAAAAATGTTTGGTAATTTTACTCTCATCTAATCTACCAATTGGTGCTAAAAATAAATCTGGACCACCTAAATTTCCTTTCATTTGTTGTTCATCTGTAACTGTAGCCATAACATATCCGCCAGAACCTCTTAATTTTTTTAATCTAAGTTCTGAACTCATAAATCACTTTTATCAAAACGTCATTTAAGTATATATCAAATTTAATTTTTTATCAAAAAATAAGGATTTAGAATATGGTGAACGTTTTTAGGTATGATAAATAAATCAAAATTACAATGGGAGTTACTCAAATTTCAGATACCAAGTCTTGGGAAGTAGATGTCATAAATTCTGACATCCCTGTATTTGTAGACTTTTGGGCCGAATGGTGTGGTCCATGTAGAATGGTAGGTCCAGTAGTTGAAGAACTGGCAAATGACTATGATGGCAAAGTAAAATTTGTCAAGGTTAATGTTGATGAGGCTAATGAATTGGCTTCAAAATACAATGTGTTTAGTATTCCAACCTTAATCCTCCTTAACAAAGGTGAAATAGTTAGCCAGCAAGTCGGTGCAGCTTCAAAAGAGTCATACCAAAGTATGATTGATAGAGCACTTGCATAAATTACTAAAATACGTTTTTTCTTATTTTTCATCCTAAAGTAATTAATATTCCAAAAATTGAGTCAGAATATGTCATTTGGTGAAGTTGATACTCTTGGAATGCTTTTTGATAAACTACAAAGTTTATTTGATGAATCTCAAGGATACTATGAATCATTTTTAGATACTAACAATATGTACAAAAAAGGTCAAATTAGTGACAAAGAATTCTTTCAAAAATTAGGTGATTATACAGTTGCATATTCTGCATTAGAATTTTTAGCTATCAAAGTAATTTTTGAATTAAAAAAATCTCAAGGTTCCAATTCTGCTAATACTCAATCTCCTGGATTAATGCCTGGAATGGGTCAACCTGGAATGATGGCAGGTGGAATGGGCCAACCACCAAGATCTGGAACCGCAGAGAATCCTGTTGGTGGAAGTCCACCAGGAATTGTATCTGCACAAGAAGCATTTGGAGATGTTGGAACTTTACCATCACCTGATCCATCTTTAATGCCACGACAAACAATTTCACCGCAACAACAACCTGGAAATGGATGTAATTCATGTGGTGCTGAATTGAGACCAAATTCAAAATTCTGCACAAAGTGTGGAGCTAAAGCATAAAATTAAAAATTTAGTTTTTTTATTCTTGTGTTGTACCACATTCAGGACAAAATTTTGCTGTCATTGAAAGAGTAGTACCACATTCAGAACAGAATTTTCCATCTGCTTTTACTTCATTGTAAGCATTACCTACATTTGCTGAACTTTTTACTGCACCTGATGGGACATATGTATCGTCATCAATTAAAACTGGTTCAAAGTCTTGTTCTGTCAAATATGTCATCATTCTTGGAACTCCTTTTCCATCATTTTTTGGATCTGGCACTGAATCTCCCATCCAAAATGCAAATCTCATTAGAGTTAATTCTGGAGTAGAGAATGCAAGTGTGTGTTTTGACATATAATCTTGTGCTGCTTTTTTACCGTCAAAAACTTCCATGATGACGGTATTTTTTATTTATGTATAATAGTTTCTGGTAAAATGGACCGGGAGGGAATCGAACCCTCGACATCTTCGTTGCGAACGAAGCATTATACCCCTAAACCACCGGCCCTCAAATAATCTGGGACTAAATTGGACTTTTATTCATTTTCTAAGTGGATTTTATTCTAATCCTCTTTCTAATTTGATTTTTTTAATCACATCTTTGACTAATTCTTCATCTTTTAGAACTAATTCTTGGAGTTCTTTCTTATATTGTTCATCACCCCATTTTCCTTGACTAAACATTTCTTTAACTAATTTCACAATTTCAGATTTATTTCTCTGATGGTCACGTTTTGCTATTTCTGAACCTTCCATTAATTTTCTTTTAAAATAATCCACTTAAGCTTATTCCTTAACGCATAATAGAGTCTATAGCCTAAATTTTCTGATGACTTATGATACTGTAATTGTTGATTCACACGTTATACTTCCTAATGGAATGATTGACAAAAATATTGTAATTGATGACGGAAAAATTGTAGGATTAACTAATGATACTCCTGCATGTGATCATAAAATTAATGGCAATGGATTAGTATCAATTCCTGGTGCAATTGACACTCATGTTCACTATGGAGTTTATTCACCAATTAACGAAGCTGCAAAAACTGAATCTCATGCTGCAGCAATAGGTGGAGTTACAACTATGATGCGAATGCTTCGACTAGAAAATGCTTTTTCAAATTCTTTACAACCCCAACTTGCAACCGCATCTGAATATCATTATATTGATTATGCAATTCATGCCTCAATTTTTACACAACAACAAATTGACGAAATGAATTTTTGTAAAGATAAGGGAATTACATCTTTTAAAATATACATGAATCTTGGTGGTGAAGTTGGTCATGTTTACATGGACATGCCACCAAATTCTTCTAGTCTTGTTGCATCTAAAGTAAATGTTACAGATGAACTTGTAGAACAAATTGTAAAAAATGCGGCACAACTTGGTTGTCCTGTACTTGTTCATGCTGAAGACTATGAATCATGTGGGTGTGGAATTAAAAAAGCAAAAGAAAAAAATCAAGATGGATTATCTGCATGGTCGTCTAGTCGTTCACCTGAATTTGAAGCTAAAGCTATCAAAACAGTATGTAAATTTGGCAGAGATTATGATTGTGTAATTTATTTTGTCCATATTGGTTCAGAACAAGCATTATTACAAATTCAAGAAGAAAAAAAACTTGGAACTAAAATTTTTGTAGAAACCTGTCCTCATTACCTTACATTATCTTATGAAAAACAAAATGGTTATCTTGCTAAAGTAATGCCTCCAATACGAACAGAAAATGATCAAAAAGCAATTTGGAATGCATTATCTAATAATCAAATTGATTGCATAGGAACAGATCATGTTGCTAATCAACTTAAACTAAAACTTGATGGTGATGATGTTTGGGGTGCATTAGCTGGTTTTCCAGGAATTGGTACATCATTACCAATATTACTTAATGATGGAGTAAATCAAAATAGAATTACACTTCAACAATTTGTGAAATTTACTAGTTACAATGCTGCTCAAATTTTTGGTATGTATCCACAAAAAGGAACGCTTGAAAAAAATTCAGATGCTGATGTAACAATGATTGATTTAAAAAAAGAAAAGAAAGTAACTTCTGAGTTGTTTGGGGGGTTTTCAGATTATATTGTATATGAAGGACGAAATCTGAAAGGATGGCCTGTTAAAACTATGGTGAGAGGTGAATTAGTTGCTGATAATTTTGAAGTAATTGGTAAACTTGGTCATGGAAAACATGTTTCAAGAACTATCAATTCTAAATAATTTCAAATTTACCATTTGTTTTGGCTTTGTAAATTATATCTGGTTTTCTTATAAAAATACCTGACTCTAAAACTCCTGTTGTCTGTTTGATTTTTTGTGTTAATGCTTTGGGATTTTTTATTGTTCCAAAGTTGCAATCTAAAATTATGTTTCCATTTTCTGTAAAAAATGGATAACCTCTATCTAAAGAACGTATTTTAGATTCCCCACCTAATTTTTTAATAGATTTAATTACTGAATTTCTTGCCAATGGATGAATTTCTACTGGTACAGTTCTTGTAAATTTTTTAACAAATTTTGTTTTATCTGCCATCACTACAACTTTTTTTGCAAGACTAAACAAAATATTTTCTCGTAGTAATGCTCCACCACCACCTTTGATGACAAATTTTTCTGAATCAATTTGATCTGCACCATCAAATACAATATCTATGTGGTTTACTTGATCAGATTCTACTAATTGTATACCTGCTTTTTCTGCAACTAGTTTAATTTGCAATGATGTTGGTATGCCTTTGATATTGTAATTCTTTAATTTAATTAATTTTGCAAGTGATTTTACTAATGAAGTTGCAGCTCTACCACTACCTAATCCAATTACTTGATTATTTTTAATTAATTTTAATGCATCATTTGATAATGCCTCCATGGCACCATCATACGACAATTATTCTACCTCTGCTTGATCAAGTTTTGATAAAACTCTCATAATATCACCCTTGATTTTATCTAAATCATCAGTATCATCGTCAAAATCATCATCCATTGTTGTTACTTTTGGTTTTTGCTCTGGTTGTGGAAGTGCTTTGTGTTCTGTTATTTTTGCTACTTCTTTATCTAAATCTAGTTTATTTTCAAATGAAATTCCAGGTTTTGGTGAAATTGATTGAATAATTTCTACTTTATCTTCTACTTTTGATTTAGGTTGAATTATTTCTTTTACAATCTCTTCTTTTGGTTTGATTAATTCAGTTTGAATTATTTTTGGTTGTGGCATTGGTTTTACTATTTCTTTCTTTTCAAATAATGGGAATTTTGGTTCAGTTTTTGAAATATTTGTTAGTGTTGTTAATTCAAATGATTGTCTTGATTTTGTAGGTGGTATTGCAATTGGATCTATTTTCTTTTCTTTTGGTTTTTCAAAATTAAATGACTCTTTGATTGATTTTGAAATTTGTTGTTTAATTTCTTCTTTTTCTTGTTTTATTTCGGGTGTTTGAATTTTTGAACTTGATATTTTTGATGATAAATCATATAATCTTTCATCTAGTTTTGATAATTTTTGATCCATTAAACTAATCAAACCATCTCCAACTGGACCTAAGTCTGGGTGATTACTTGCTTGCTCCAGTTTTTCTAATTTAGCTAAAATAATTCCTAATTGATGTTGATATTTTAGTAGTAATTTGTCTTTTTGAATTTTGGAAAATTCATCTTCAGCTTGATATAATCTTGAAATTGTTTTTGTAAGAATATCTTTTTCAATTTTTAAAGAATTAATTTGATTTTTAATATGTGAACTAGCACCTAAACTTAATAATTGATTTTTATCTCTGGGCATTTTTCTTACGGCAGCTGCTGTTGCAACACCTGCAATTGAACTAAGAATTAAAACAATTTCTTGCATCTATGTATACCATTTAATCCAGGAATACTTTCTTCGTTTAGCCTCTGGGAACCCACAACTTGCGCATTGATGATGACGCTTGTGAAGTGAATTTTTACCACATCTTCTACATCTAATATGGACTTTCTTTTTTGTAAATCCACCCATAGAAGTAGTACCCTTTGTCATTCC
>JGI20158J14315_10002195_pt1 | contig 13799 bp, 16 predicted proteins | sample COG_08_FD_14315 | JGI IMG/M metagenome (IMG submission 14315)
GGAGCCCAAACTCAAGGGGTTGATTTTTCAGTAGATGACAAAGTAAAAATTGCATCAGCATTAGATAACCTAGGTGTCGATTATATCGAAGGTGGATGGCCAGGTGCAAATCCTACTGATACTGAATTTTTTCAAAAAAAACATAACTTTAAAAACTCTATATTAACATCATTTGGTATGACTAAAAAAACTGGTCGAAGTGCCGATAATGATCCTGGGTTGTCTGCACTTTTAAATTCGAATACACCCGCAGTTTGTTTGGTAGGTAAATCATGGGATTTTCATGTTGATATTGCTTTAGGTATTTCTAACGAAGAAAATTTAGAAAATATAAGTGAAAGCACAAAACACTTTGTTAAAGAAAACAAAGAGTTCATGTTTGATGCTGAACACTTTTTTGATGGATATAAAGCGAACTCTAAATATGCCCTGTCTTGTCTTAAAGCCGCCTTTGATCAAGGCGCAAGGTGGATAATTTTATGTGACACTAATGGTGGAACATTACCACATGAAATTAGCACAATAGTTAATGAAGTAATTAAAGTTATTCCAGGTAAAAATTTAGGAATACACGCTCATAATGATACCGGCAATGCTGTTGCAAATTCATTAGCAGCGGTTTGGGCTGGTGTAAGACAAGTCCAAGGAACTATTAATGGTTTAGGTGAGAGATGTGGAAATGCAAATTTAATGTCTTTAATCCCAACTTTTTTTTTAAAGAACGATTTTGCTTCAAAATTTGAGGTGAAAATAAAACCACAAAATATTAGAAATTTAACACAATGTTCAAGACTTTTAGATGAAATTTTAAATAGAAAACCTAATAAACATTTACCGTATGTTGGTGCTGCAGCATTTTCACATAAAGGAGGCTTACATGTTTCTGCCGTTCAAAAAGATCCAAAAACTTACGAACATATAAATCCTGAAGAAGTAGGTAACTCAAGAAATATTGTTGTGTCAGATCAATCGGGAAAATCTAATATAATTTCAAGATTAAAAACTATAGGAATTGAAATTAAAGAAACTGATCCAAAAATTAAAAAATTATTAGAAGAAGTTAAAGATAGAGAGTTTATAGGCTATAGTTATGATGGTGCTGACGCTTCTTTTGAGTTATTAGCCAGAAGAATTATTGGTGAAATACCAAGATATATATCTATTAAAGAATATGACGTTTCTGTTAAAAAAAATTCATCTGGAGAAATTATTTCATCAGCAAAAGCTCAATTAGAAGTAGATGGAAAACAAATTATCTGTGAAGGTGAGGGAAATGGCCCAGTAAATGCATTAGATAACGCAATCAGACAAAATGTAGATAAATTAAATAAATATTCTAAATATTTAAAAGATCTTAAGTTAGTAGATTATAAAGTAAGAATTTTAAATACAGGAACAGAGGCTGTAACAAGAGTTTCAATTGAAAGCACAGATTCAAAAGGAAAAAATTGGTTTACTATTGGAGTTTCAGCAAACATTATTGATGCCTCATTTAAAGCTTTAATAGATAGTTTAGACTATAAATTATTTAAAGATAATGCTCCAGCTAGTCTTTAATGTCATTTAATAATATTTCATTCATTTTACATAAGCCACAATTATCCGAAAATATAGGTGCTTGTGCTCGAGCTATGAAAAATTTTAATTTCAAGAAAATGGTTGTAGTTAAACCAAAACCAATATTTCCTAATGATAAGATTTTAGCTACTTCAGTTGGTGCAAAAGATGTTATTATAAACAGTAAAGTTCACGAAACACTAGAATCTGCAGTTAAAAAAGTAGACTATGTAATAGCTACTTCAGCAAGATTCAGAAATAAAAATATAAAACATTTAAAATTAGATGATCTAATCAATATTAATTTTAACAAAAAAGTTGCTTTTCTATTTGGATCAGAAGCCTCCGGACTATCAAATAATGAAATAAGCTACGCTAACTTTACCATGCAAATACCTACAAATCCTGATTTTAAATCATTAAATTTGTCTCACAGTGTTATTATAATTGCTCACACTATAGCTAATATAATTAATTTAAAGAGTTCAAAATATTCAAAATCTAACAAAATATCTCTTGCTAGTAAAAAAGATATTCAGGCAATGACCAACTTATGTATTAAAAAACTTGAACAAAAAAACTTTTTTAAACCCATCGAAAAGCAACCAATTATGTTGGAAAATTTGAGAAGTATTTTTTATAAAATGGAATTATCTGAAAAAGAAATACGTATTTTATCAAGTGTATTTGCTAGTTTAGCCAAAAATGGTTGATTGACAAAATGATGAGTAAGTTTATAAACCCCTTTATTAAATGACAAAAAGACTTAATTCTAAACATAAAGTAGATAGAAGACTAAAAGTTAACCTTTGGGGGAGACCAAAGAGTCCATTTAATACTCGAGCTTATGGTCCAGGACAACACGGGCAATCTAGACATGGCAAACCATCTGATTATGGCATTCAGTTACAAGCTAAACAAAAACTTAAATCTTATTATGGCAATATTAATGAGAGACAATTTAGAAATATTTATAAAAAAGCTGCTATGCTTAAAGGCGATACAGGAGAAAATTTAATTGGTTTACTTGAAAAAAGATTAGATGCTGTGGTTTATAGAGCAAAATTTTCAACAACTATTTTTTCAGCAAGACAATTAATTAATCATGGACACGTAAAAGTAAATGGGAAAAAAGTAAATATAGCGAGTTTTGTACTAAAAGAAGAAGACACAATTGAAATTAGAGATAAATCTAAACAGCTGGCTTTTATAGATATAGCATTAGCTAACAAAGAAAGAGAAACACCAGAATATATTCAGTTAGATGAAAAAAATAAAAAAGTTAAATTTGTAAGAACTCCTAAATTTGAAGAAGTCCCTTATCCAGTTATAATGGAACCTAATCTCGTAATCGAATATTATTCAAGATAAGAATAATTTATTTTTTAAAATTAATCCCTTTATCTTCAAGAATTTTTTTAAGCTCACCATTTTCGTACATTTCTTTTACAATGTCACATCCACCAACGAATTCACTTTTAATATAAAGCTGTGGTATAGTAGGCCAGTCACTAAATTCTTTTATCCCTTCTCTTAGAGATTGGTCTTCGAGAACATTTATTCCTTTATAGTTAATTTCTAAAATTTTTAACATATTTGATACAGCCATTGAAAAACCACATTGTGGAGCATCAGGTGTTCCTTTCATGAATAAACAAACCTCATTATTTTGAATTTGATTATTAATTGAATCTTTAGTCTTTTGTTCCATCTTTATTTTTACTCCTTTGTTTTAATTGCTAATGCGTGAAGTTCATTACCCATTTTCCCTTTAAGAGAATTATAAACCATCTTATGTTGTTCAATTTTATTTTTTCCAGAAAATGAACTGGATGTGACAGTAGCTGAATAGTGATTTCCATCACCTGCTAAATCTTGAATTTCGATTTTAGCATCAGGTAAAGCTTCTTTAATAAGAGCTTCAATTTCTTTTAAATCCATTGCCATTATTTATTCATGTAATTATTTAGCCAAATTGTATGTGATTTGATTAAATCGTCAATTGATACTTTTGACTTATCATTAATAATTAGTTGATTATCATTCACAGTTCCAAGCTCATCATAGTGAACTGAATTATTTTCAAGAATTTTAACAACATCCTTTTGGTCTTTGTCCTCTATTTCAACTATGTATCTACCCTGGTCTTCTCCAAACAAATATTCAAATTCATTAATTAAATATTTAGGTTTTTTGAGTGTTGCGCCCTTTTTTCCTTTAATACACATTTTTGATAGAGCGGTGATAATACCACCCAAAGATATATCGTGGGCAGATTTTATAAAATTTTGACCTATAAGTTCTAAAATTGTTTCACCATTATTTTTTTCATTAAACAAATTTATTTCTGGTGGGGGACCATTTTTTTCATTTAAAATTTCTCTTAAAAATAAACTTTGATCTAAATGACCTTCTGTTTTTCCTATAACCAAAAGTATATTATCTTTCTTTTTAAGATCCATTGTTACCATATTCTCATAGTCTTTGATTAAACCAACACCACCAATTGTTGGTGTAGGTTTAATACCAATATCTTTAGTTTGATTGTAAAAAGAAACATTTCCTGAAACTACAGGAAAATCTAAATATAAACTTGCTTCACCTAGACCTTGAACACATTCAACAAATTCACCCATGTTGTCTTCATTTTCAGGGCTACCAAAATTTAGGCAATTTGTAATAGCTATAGGTTTTGCACCAACAGCAATTAAGTTTCTCCAACTTTCACAAACAATTTGTTTTCCACCGCTTAAGGGGTGAGCCCAACAATACACCGCTGAAGAGTCTACTGAAGCTGCTACAGCTTTATTGGTTCCATGGACCCGAACAACCCCAGCATCTCCACCTGGTTTTTGAATAGTATCGCCCATAACTGTATGGTCGTATTGTTGCCATATCCATTCTTTGCTACATATATTTGGATTAGATAAAATTTTATTTAAAACATTTATTACTTTTAAATTTTTTAATTGTTCTTTTTTTATTTTAACTTTTTTTGGAAGTTTAGCTTTTTTCCAGTTTCGTTCATACATAGGTGAATTTTCTACTAAAATATCAACAGGAAGATCTGCGACTTTTTCATTATTAAAGTAAAGTTCAATCTTTTTACTATTAGTAGTTTTACCAATTACGGCAAAATCTAGGTTCCATTTATCAAATATTTTTTTTGCCAAATCTTCTTTTCCATTTTCTAAAACAATCAACATTCTTTCTTGGCTTTCAGAAAGCATGATTTCATAGGGAGACATCTGTGACTCTCTACAAGGGACTTCATTTAAATTTATTTCTATTCCAAGATTTCCTTTTGAAGCCATTTCAATACTTGATGAAGTTAATCCTGCAGCACCCATATCCTGAATTGCTATTATTGAGTCTCCACTCATCAATTCAAGACAAGCTTCTAATAAAAGTTTTTCTGTAAAAGGATCACCAACTTGAACTGTTGGTTTTTTTTCTTCTATTTTTTCATCAAATACTGCTGAAGCCATGCTTGCTCCATGAATTCCATCTCTACCAGTCTTTGATCCAACGTAAATAACAGGCTTTCCTAAACCTGCAGCTTTTGAGTAAAAGATTTTATTCTTTTTAACCAATCCTAAAGTCATAGCGTTAACTAAAATATTACCATTATAAGACTCATCAAAACTTGTCTGACCTGCAATTGTTGGTACCCCCATACAATTTCCATATCCACCAATCCCATGAACAACTCCTCTTAATAAATTTTTTGTTTTTTTATGCTGGGGAGATCCAAAGTGAATAGAATTAAGATTTGCGATAGGCCGCGCACCCATAGTGAATACATCTCTCATAATTCCACCGACACCAGTAGCCGCACCTTGATAAGGCTCAATGAATGAAGGATGATTGTGACTTTCTATTTTAAAAACAATCGCATCATCATCACCAATATCAATTACACCAGCGTTTTCCCCTGGACCTTGAATTACTTGTTTACCTTTAGTAGGTAGTTTTTTAAGATGAAATCTTGAAGATTTGTACGAACAGTGTTCATTCCACATTGCAGAAAAAATACCAAGTTCAGTTATATTTGGAATTCTTTTTAACAAATCACATATTTTTTTATATTCATCTTTTTTTAATCCATGATCAATTGCGATTTGCTCGTTAATTATCATTATTTTAGATTATTAATTAAACTTTCAAAAAAAATTGAACCATCTTCACCAGAAAGTACTTGATCTATCATACGTTCTGGGTGAGGCATCATGCCTAAAATATTCATCTCTTTGTTAAATATTCCAGCAATATTTTGACTAGAACCGTTGGGGTTATTTTTTTTATCAATATTGCCATCTTCATCTGTATAATGAAGTGCTATCTGATTATTTTCATTAATTTCTTTCAATTGATCTTCCGAACAAAAATAATTACCCTCATTGTGCGCAATATGAAGTTCAAGAACATCTTTTTTAAAATTTTTGAAAAAAGAGTTTTCTTTATTGTTAATTTTTACAAACACATTTTTACAGATAAATTCTAAATATTTATTTCTAAGTAATACTCCTGGTAATAAACCAGATTCTACTAAGATTTGAAAACCATTACAAATCCCCATAACCTTACCACCACCTTTTGCAAAATTAATAACAGATTGCATTATTTTAGATTTAGAAGCCATACTTCCACATCTAAGATAATCACCATAAGAAAAACCACCTGGCAAAACAACTAAATCACTTTTTGGTATTTCAACATCATCATGCCAAACCATTTTATTTTTAAAACCAAATTTTTTTAAAGCAACATCCATGTCTCTATCACAGTTAGATCCAGGAAAAGTGATTACAGTTGAATTCATTATATATTATTGTGATCCAATAATTTTAAAATCTTCAATTACCAAATTTGCTAAAAGCTTTTTACACATATCTTCTACTTTTTCTTCAGCTTTTTTTTTATCAACTTCTTTTGTGTCAATTACAAAGTATTTTCCTTGTCTAACTTCATTAATATCATTGAAACCCATACCATCTAATGTTTGATGTATGACTTTACCTTGAGGATCCAAAACATCTTTTTTTAACGTAATAACTACCGATACTTTCATATTATTTTCTTTTTTTAATAGAGCTTAATTTTGTAACATTGACTGCACTTACATTAGATTGTTCATGTAGTATGCCTAGTCTCTTAGCAACTTCAGTATATGCTGGGATTAAATCACCTAAATTTTTTCTAAATCTATCTTTATCTAATTTTTTATCAGTTATCGAGTCCCATAGTCTACAAGTGTCAGGACTAATTTCATCTGCTAATATTATTTCAGTTTTTCCATTAGATTTTAGTCTTCCAAATTCAAGCTTAAAATCTATTAATTTAATTCCAACACCTCTAAACATTCCAATCATAAAATCATTAATTCTTAAAATCATTTTTTTCACTTTTTCTATTTCTTTTTTTGTAGCCCAATCAAAAGCATATATGTGCTCTTCAGCTATTAAGGGATCTCCAAGTTTATCATCTTTAAGGCAGTACTCAACTAGAGGCTCTTTAAGAACTGTTCCATCTTCAATACCAAGTCTTTTAGTTATTGATCCAGAAGCAACATTTCTTACAATAAATTCAATTGGTATAATTTCTACGAATTTTATAACTTGTTCACGCATATTTAATCTTTTTACTAAATGATTTTTAATACCGATTTGACCTAAATTTGAGAGTATGTGTTCAGATATTCTATTATTTAAAACACCTTTGCCTTCAATAGTAGATTTTTTTAAATTATTAAAAGCAGTTGCATCATCTTTAAAATATTGAATAACTAAATCCTTATCAGAAGTGGCATAAATAATTTTTGCTTTTCCTTCGTAGAGTTTTTTACCTTTTTTCATTACTTAAATATTCTTCTGAAGATTAAATTTACATTCTTAAAATGTTTAGAATAACTAAAAATTGCTCTTAATTTCTTTGGTGAAATTTTGTTCATTATGTACTTATCAGTTTGAACAACATTAAACAAATCCAAGTTTTCAGCAAAACATTTCTTTGCATAAGTTTGAACCATTTTATAAGATTTTTCTCTACTTAAACCTGTTTTTGTTAATTCAAGCATTAATTCTTGAGAAAAAATTAATCCTTTTGTAATATTTAAATTTTCTAACATCTTCTGTGGATAAATAATCATATTATCTAAAATGTTGGTTAATCTTGCTAAAGCAAAATCTATTGTGATATTAGCATCAGGTCCAATGTTTCTCTCAACACTTGAGTGAGAAATATCTCTTTCATGCCACAAAGCTATATTTTCTAAAGCAGGCATTACAGCACTTCTTACCATTCTTGCTAAACCAGTTAAGTTCTCGCTCAATATTGGATTTTTTTTATGTGGCATTGCTGAAGAACCTTTTTGGTTTTTAGAAAAGTATTCTTGTAATTCATAAACTTCTGTTCTTTGTAGATGTCTGATTTCAGTAGCAACTCTCTCAATTGATCCTGCTATAATACCTAAAACTGAAAAGTAAAAAGCATGACGATCTCTTGGAATAATTTGTGTTGATATAGGTTCCACTTTTAAATTAAGTTTTATAGCAACATGTTTTTCAACACGTGGATTGATGTTTGCAAAAGTTCCAACAGCACCTGATATTGCACAAGTTGAGACTTCGTCTATTGCGTCCACTAATCTTTTTCTGTTTCTTTTAAACTCTTCATAGAACGATGCTAACTTTAACCCAAAAGTAATTGGTTCAGCATGAATACCATGACTTCTACCCATGCAAGGAGTGAATTTATATTTTCTAGCTTGTTTCTTTAGTACTTTTAAAATCTGGTCTAAATCTTTAAGAATTATTTTACCTGATTGGACTAATTGAATGTTAAAACTTGTATCCACTACATCGGATGAAGTCATACCTTGGTGAAGGTATCTTGCTTTAATTCCTGCTTTTTCAGTAACAGATGTTAGAAAAGCAATTACATCATGTTTAACTTTATTTTCAATTTGATGTATCCTTTTTACGTTGATTTTGGCTTTTTTTCTTACAGTTAAAGCTACACCTTTAGGAATTTGTCCAAGTTTTTCCATTGCTTGTGCAGCAGCTATTTCTACATCAAGCCAAATTCTATATTTATTTTCTTCTGACCAAATATCAGTAAGTTGTTTTCTAGAGTATCTTTCAATCATTAATTATAAGTAAGGGGGCTTAGAATAACCTTTAACAGATTCTGTAAAGATTTCATAACCATTTTCAGTAATACCCAGCGTATGCTCAAATTGTGCTGATAAAGATTTGTCTTTTGTCACAGCTGTCCAACCATCTTTTAACATTTTTATATCCCATTCTCCTGCATTAATCATAGGCTCAATGGTAAAAGTCATACCAGGTCTAAGTTCTAATCCAGTATTTTTTCTACCATAATGTAAAACATTAGGAGGTTCATGAAAAGTAGTGCTTATTCCATGGCCACAAAAATCTCTTACAACTGAAAATCCTTTTTTTTCTATGAAGGATTGTATCGTATAACCAATATCGCCAAGTTTTAATCCAGGTTTTAAAGATTTTATTGCTAACATCATAGAATCATAAGTTGCATCAATTAAATTATTAACTTTAACAGAGGTCTTACCAATACAAAACATTCTACTAGTATCACCATAATGTTCATCAATGATCGCTGTAACATCAACGTTGATTGCATCACCATCATCTAAAATCCTATCAGAAGGTATGCCATGACAAACAACATGATTTAAGGAAGTACATAACGATTTTTTAAAACCTCTATAATAAAGTGGAGCAGAGTACCCACCATTATCTCTTATAAATTCATAACCTAATTTATCAATAAAATCTGTTGTGATACCAGGCTTTATATTTTCTGTCAGCATATCAAGAGTTTCAGCTGCTAATTTTCCAGCGACCCTCATTTTTTCAAATTTTTCAGCGTAATCAGACATTAGTAATCTTTATTTTTTTTTCAATTTTAATTTCTTTTGAGCTTATTTTACAACGGTATGCCAAAAAGTTAACACCTGCTTTTTTTGCAAGCAAGTAATTTTCATAATATTCCTTATCAATATCTTTAGCTATTTTAAAGCTTTCGATCCCTTGAATTTGAATTAAGAACAATAGATATGTTTTATAGCCTTTTTTTGTGGCTTCAATAAGAGTTCTTAAATGTTTTGAACCTCTGGAAGTGATTGTATCAGGAAATTCTGCATACTTTTCATTTCTTGATAGAGTAACATTTTTAACTTCTACAAAAATTTTTTTATCTTTTTTTTCAACTAAAAAATCAAACCTTGTTTCTTTGTCAAAAAAAACTTCTGGTTTAATTTTGTCATTATTTGCTACTTCTTTAATTAAATTATTTGATAAACCATGATAGGCTATTTTATTTGCAAAGTGAGTGTTTACACCTACTAGCTTATTTTTAACTTTAATTATTTCCAGCGTATATTTTAGTTTTCTTTTAGGATCATCATTTTTTGAAATAAATACCTCATTACCCTCATCTAGAAGTCCCATCATAGAGCCAGTATTTGGACAATGTGCTATTACAACTTCTTTATCTAACTTTATGTCTGCAAAAAATCTTTTATATCGTTTGACTAGTTTGCCTTTTATTAAAGACTTGGTAAATTCCATAATTAATTTATATATTTAAAAATGAATAAAAACAAAAAAGTTAATGCCGCAATACTAATTATAGGCAATGAAATTCTTTCAGGAAGAACACAAGATACAAATACAAGCACTATTTCCCTATGGTTGAACTCTATTGGAGTGAAAGTTCAAGAGGTAAGAGTAATTCCTGATATTGAAAAAACTATTATAGATACAGTTAATGACTTAAAAAAAAAAAATGATTATGTATTTACAACTGGTGGTATAGGTCCAACCCATGATGATATAACTGCTCAATCAATTTCCAAAGCTTTTAAGCTTGATTATGAAATTCATAAAGAAGCATTTAAAATTTTAGAAGGCTATTACAAACCAGGTGAATTCAATAAAGGCAGACAGAAAATGGTCTGGATGCCCAAAGATGCTAAGTTAATTTTAAACCCAACAAGTGGTGCACCCGGTTTTTATGTGCAAAATGTATTTTGTCTTCCAGGAGTACCCTCAATATTAAAATCAATGTTAGGAGGTTTGAAGAATGAGATAGTAGGAGGTGAACCAATTTTAAGTAAAACGATTAGCCTAAGAACGGTAGAAAGTGAAATTGCAAAGTCACTTTCAAAAGTACAAGAAGATAATACTGATGTAGAAATAGGAAGTTACCCTTTTTTTCAAGCAGGAAAACTTGGTGTTTCTATAGTTATACGTTCAGAGGATAAGTTGAAAATAAATAAATGTGTTTTGCAAATTTTAGATTTCGTAAAGAAAAAAAAAATTAAATTAGTTGATAGGTAATTGAATGCTTTATTTTGCGTATGGGAGTAATTTACATCACTTTCAAATGAAAAGAAGATGTAAAGATAGTATTTATTTAAAAAAGATAAACCTAAAAGATTTTAAACTTTCATTTAGAAGTAAATATAGAGCTGCTGATATAGAGTTTAAAAAAAATTCTATTGTACCTGGAGCCCTCTTTGAAATAAGTAAATCAGACGAAAAAAAATTAGATGTTTATGAGGATTTTCCAATTTTATATAAAAAATATTATTTTCAATATTATGGAAAAAAAGTTATGACCTATACTATGCTCAAAAAAACATCATTTAGATATCCTACAGAAAGATACCTAAATATAATAAAAAAAGGTTATAAAGATTGCATGTTAGATAATAAATATCTAAAAAAAGCATTATTAAATAGATGATAATTCAATTAAAAAATTTGATAAATAAAATTTTATTAAAGTTTGGATATAGAATTTCAAAATCAAATAACACTAATGAGCTTGTAAAACTCTATAAATATAAAGATTATAATGAATATAAAGAGACACAAATATTTTATAATAAAAAAAAGATTAATCATGTTTGGGCAGATGAATTTACTTTGGGCAAAATTTCTGATTTCATCAAAAAAAATATCAATAAAGATAACATCAAAGGTATTTGTCATGGATCAAGAAATGGTTTTGAACAAAAATTTTTTAATGAAAATATTTTAAATTCTAAAATTATTGGAACAGATATTTCTGAAACAGCCATAAACTATAAAGATTCTGTAATTTGGGATTTTCATAAAGTTAAAGATGAATGGGTTAATTATTATGACTTTGTTTATTCTAATTCATTAGATCAAAGTTTTGATCCAAAAACTGCACTGACTTCATGGATTGGTCAGATTAATAAAGATGGTTATGTAATCATAGAACACACAGATCAACATAGTGTAATGGCATCAGGCAAAATGGATCCTTTTGGTGTTGAGCCTAATTTTTTTCCATATTTAATTTCGGAGTGGTTTGGGCATATGATTACATTAAAAATTATTAAATCAATAAAACCTAATAAATCAAATGCACCAGTTTGGTTGTTTATTCTTAAAAAGGTGTAAACTTCTATCTGATTACTATTAATTTAATAAATTTTTAATTTTTTTACTAATTATTAGCGATCGTTTTATATTTGCTATTTTAGTAGGATGACCGTCATTTTGAATTTTGTTTTCTTCATTATTGTCTAATCCAATATCTACATATTCTATATTTTGTTCAATGAAATAGTTAATTATTTTTTCATCTAGACTTTCGTATTCATTAATATATCCAACAATAAATATATTACCTTTGTTTTTAATGTTTAAATTCATCTGATTGATTAAGGCTAAATATAAATCTCTATCTTTTTCATTAAATAAATTTTTTCTAAAATAAATCTTATCTAAATAAATTTTAATTTGAGATTTTTTAATTATTTTATAAAAAATCTCAGGTATTTTAAGCTTACCAATACTAATTAATCCACAATATCCATCTCTTATTATTTCTTTGTCATTAATTAGAATATACTTGGGTGTACCTAATGAAAAATCTCTTTTACAACTTGATCTAGGAATATGATTTTTAAAAGTAACAAAAATATTAATATCTCCTATTAAGTTTTCAAATTCTTTGATCTGAGTATATGCTTGATGAGCCCCATATCCACTGACTGCATAATTATTTATTTCCCAGTCTAAAAAATACTTTTGAGATAAATACGGCAATGTTTCGTAATCACCAAGACCTAAACCAAATGTGTTTGAACCACCAAAAAAATTAATTTTTCTTATTTTTTTTTTATCATTTATTTTTGGTGTAAATCTGTAATTATTTGACTGTATTGTATAAAACTTATCAAAAACTAATTGATTATTTTTAAAAACTCTATGATTTTGAATTCCTTCCAATGGTTGAAATCCTAAAATCGTAGATTTGTTTTTTATATTAATATTTTGATTAGAAATTATATCTGACTTTTTAAGACTCTGTTTATTGTTAATTAAATATAAAGAAGCTTCAATTAAAGATAATGAAAAAAATAAAGAAAATATTATTAAAGTGAGATTCTTGTTAATTTTTTTGATAAAAAATAGGATTATTGAAAAAATGGATAAACTGAAAATAAATATTTGAAAATTTTTTAATTGGTACGAATTAAACAATAATAAGATAAATATTATTATTATAGTAAGTATTGTTATTTTTCTTTTAGATAAAAAATTAAACATTTATTTAATTTTATTTAATAAACAACTTCAATTAAAAATAAAAGTGTTAATATTTAGTGGTTAATACATTTAATTAATATATAATTTTTTTAAATGAGCTTTAAGGATAACGTCAATTTACATGTAGACAAATCAGCTAAATTACTAAATTTTAGTGATGATTTACTTGAACATCTAAAATCTACTCACTCATTAATTAAAGTTAATGTAGGTGTTGTCTTAGATGGTAAAATAAATAATTTTACTGGATGGAGAGCCGTTCATTCAGAGCACATTCTTCCAACTAAAGGTGGGCTAAGATATTCAGAAACCGTTGATCAAGATGACACAGAAGCTCTAGCATCTTTAATGACTTACAAATGTGCGATAGTTAATATTCCTTTTGGAGGTGCAAAAGGGGGTTTAAAAATTAATCCTAAGAATTACACCATGCCTCATGTTTATTGAATATTGTTATAGGATAATGTGGGACAACTGGAGCAAGACTGGAGCATAGAGAGATAAAATAAAAAAATTTTACTTATTCCTCTTGTTCAATTATAAATATTGGCATAAACACTCATGAAATTCATTAATGCCCTCGTGGTGAAATTGGTAGACACAAAGGAC